>Ga0272443_10000177_pt1 | contig 121734 bp, 180 predicted proteins | sample SSMAcet12_FD_193581 | JGI IMG/M metagenome (GOLD analysis project Ga0272443, IMG submission 193581) | Marine sediment archaeal communities from Little Sippewissett salt marsh, Falmouth, MA, United States - SSM-Acet-12 | ecosystem: Environmental > Aquatic > Marine > Wetlands > Sediment ... | reverse complement strand
ATTGAGGAATATCATAATTCTCACTTATTTGGATATGTAATATGGGACCATCTCGTTTATAGGCATTCTGATTACCTATGGGGCAAAATACCACAAAAGGACCGAAGATATTTTTCGGGAAATGACGCAATTATGAACAAGCTCTGTGAAATGGCCGACAAGAAGGAATTTCCAGAATATCACAGGGCTGCATTAGTCTGTACTTTTGACTATGTGGTAATTCCAGCGCAAACAGTTTTTGAGCTTACTCCGCTTTTGCGCGAATTTGCTCTTGAAATGAGATTAGGTAAGCGCACATGGGAAATTGCGCAAGACCTCGAAAAGTATGTTGCGAACTACACTTGCTTTGGTTTTATAGGAACCTCTGTTTGCTATAATGTTTGGTGGGACAAGGAAAAAGAACAAGATTATGACCTAACTGGAGATATACATTATACATGGCAAGAGGCTATGGAAGGAACTGTTGACTTCTCGTCTTAGGGCGCGGGGGAAAATAATGAACATGGAAGAAGGGCGATATGACGTAATTGAGCTTTGTGAGGCTCTGGGGGTAAAATACAAACTAGGCAGAAACCACATCATAATCTGTTACCCCTGCGGAACGTATATTGGACCCGACCATAATGTTAGCACCAGTTACGAAGAGAAACCGTTTTACAGCATACAAGCTGCTATAGCTTTTGTGGTGTTCGTCAAAAACAAATACTACGATAGGATATTCTAATATGCCAAGTGCCTACATTTCAATTTCATTACTAGAAGCAGTTGCGGTAAAAGAAGCGATTGAGAGAACGTTGAATAGTTACATTCTCGGACGCATGACATATCCAGACAGAAGGAAAAGGGATGCTTTGCGTAGGGTGCGGGATAAACTACCTGTGATTATAGTAGAGGACGAATAATGAAGAAATGCAGAAACTGTTTCTGGAAGGGCCACAATAACATAACGGACAAATATTACTGTAAGCTCGTAGACGATATAACCTACGAAGAAGTAGAGATTGATTTAGAAGGAGTTTGTTCGGCGTGGAAAACAAATAAAATCCCGGCTTGCGAAATGTGTACGATGCGAGAGGTTGAATTCGAAATCACTAGAGTGTTCTATGATGATTGCGATGCGAACGGAACGGCAGGAAGAATAGTCAAGTTTGGCCTATGTGAGAAATGTCTGGAACTGGACGCTTGGAACGTCTACCATAGAATGAAGGATAAGGGGCGAGTATGAGTGAAAAGGAAATGGGGCAGATTCAGGAATTATGTGTAGCTCTGGGAGTAGGGTTTTGCTATGTGTTCATTCCTCACTCTGAAGAGTTCATAAAATTAGCGGAAGTTTTTCATATCTCTCTGGTTCCGCGATATGAAGTCAGAGTTGAGGGTAGGCCATTCTTCTATTACGAAGCAGCTAAGACGTATCTGGAAATCAAGTTTGGAAAATACGGAAAGGAGCAAGTATGAAGATTCCGAAAGGCACAGGGGAATGGGGAAGAGCTAGGGACGCGCTTTTCTACAGGTTGCAAACTAAAGGATTTGCTAGACTAGGAAAAGGGCTGATGAATGGTCAACTGGCTGTTTTTCCAGAAGATGAGGTTAACGGGATTCTAGAAGAGTTGGATGATTTGGGATTTGAAACTAAGCTCTGTTGTGAATTCGCGGACGAAGTTGCAGGGAAGGTAATTGAATACTACTCCATATGGATAAGGGAGAAGCAAAATGGCTGAGAATGCAATCTTGTGGGCTGCGTTTGGATTGGTGATTATTTGCGGTGCAGTTGGAATAGCTGGTGCGTGTTTTCTGTTCAGGGTCATATGGAAGATGCTAAAAGAGATTAACAAGGATTTTGAGTAATGACGGTTCGGGAACTAATAATGCCTCTTTTCAATGAAATGCTGGGCGAGAAAAAAGGCGAAGATGCAGATTGCTATAATTGGGAAGGCGGTAGGGTATCGAGTCCAGAGGGCAGGGATGATATTAGTGATTTTTGGGAATTGCTCCTTCCCTATCTGGATATAGAATTACCAGTAGAGGAGAAGAAATGAAATGGTTTTCGCACAAGCCGTTTGTAGGATTGTGGCGGGGGGAGGACATAAGATATCTCACTATAAACGAAACGTGGGATATGATTTTGTATCTCCTTGAGAAAGAATCGAAAAGGATGGGGTTTGAATTTATGCCTATAGAGGATTATTCAAAGGGAGAAGAAGTGGAGAAAAAGATTGACGCAATTGACCATGAGAGGCGAATCGAGAATCTAGAAAAACAGATGGAAAGAGTAAAGACCGAGAAATTCCTTTCTGTTGTGTTTGAAGATACGGTTGTATTAGAGGGAGAGGTAAACTGCGGTGACCTCTTGCTAGTTGAAGAAGAAGATGGAAAGTCTCATGCGTACAATCTTGACCTTTCTGATATAATCAGAGTTAAGAACGGGGATAAACTAAGGGTAACAGTAGAAAGAAGAGACTAGGTGTTTACGAAGCTCTAGGATGCTATCAAAAGAAACGAAAGCTCGGTTGATAAAGCGTGGCAGAAAATTAGGAACCTTGAGGATAGACTAAAGCAGATAGAACAGCGATGTGGATTATTGTGTCTACGGCAAGATATCTACCAAGAAGAAAAGGAGAGGAAAGAAGTAATGCTCTATGCAATCTATTGGGACGATGAAGCTTGCGAATTTGTTCTGAAATCTTTTGAAACCGTTAAATGTCTCGAAAGTGCTTTGAGTCATGGCTTACTAGGAGAACAGGCTACAAACGAAAGAAACCAAACGCGCGTTTATGAGGGAGTAGATAAACGGGAAATTGAGAATTGTGACAAGTTCGAATTGTCTGGCTTGTCGAAGGGACAAATACTTGTCATACAGGGTGACATAAGAGAGTTTACAGCTTGTTTCGCTCAGGTATCGTACTATATTAAGTAGGAGAGGCTATGTGGCAATTCTTTTCTGATTTGTGGGGAATATGGCAAGAGGCTTTTCTTGATACCGTGGAGTTGTTTTCTAGCTATACGGGAATCTCTTACGACTGGTCTTTTGCCATAATGTTGGTTTTGCTGTTAGTGTTCGTTTTCGGAGGGAGATAAGGTGTACTCTTTAATTGTCGTGTTCTTGATGATAGTTGCATTCATCTTAGACAGGAAAGATATCAAGGACCGGATGGGAAAGGATTTGTAATGTACTTCTTTGTGTGGCGTGACGTAGAACGAGAAGATAGGGTCTACATAGAATCCTGTGCAGACGAAAAACTAGGCAATACTCTGAAGAGCATTACAAACAAGATGAACGTCCTGTTCGGTAATAACGATGAGGAACAGGCGTGGCCTAGGATTATCTTCCCGTTCGGTGGGGTGAGAAACTGCTTGAGGCAGGGCGAGATTATGGTGTTCAAAGGACAGCTACCGGAAGTTGACCTTCTAACGGGATTTGCTAAATGAACAAATGTGACGTTTGCAAAAAAGCCGAAGCCCCGTTCTGTATAGGTTTTTCAACAGAGAAGGGAACCTGTCTTCCCCTTCTGCATATATGCGGAGAGTGCTTCGAAGAAAAAGCTTCGCGCTTCTATCTTGATGAAGTATTTAGCAGACTAGAAACCTTTACGACCCTCTGGGAGAAAGCGAAAGAGAATGAAACTAAAGAATCTGGTACAGGTTGAAATGAACGAAGAGGTTCGGGATAATCCCCGATTTGACCCCGAAATCGGGTTTAAAGGCGTACTCGACTTTTTAGATAGGACAGGGTTAGGAGAATTAAGCCTAGTGCTTTTGCGCACACATTTAGGAGAACCGTTTCTAACCTTCGCTATCTGGGAAAACGATGCAGTCCAAAAGTGTATGGAATATATAGAGGCATACCATGAAGCTGAACATCCTGATAAGGAGAGGTAAATGAATCTTCCGATGATTCTATTTGGTGTTGGATATTTTATTATGTTGAGTCTGCTTTTTACTTTGTGGGTTAGGTTATCAACAGTTAAATATAAGACTGAGGCATTAGAAAGAAAATTAAGAGTTGCATGGTCTAAGAAAAATCAGGAAAACATGCAATGGCTTACAAAGTTCAAAACGGAATACATACAGGCTAGATGTAAACATGATTTTTCGAACAGAGACAAGGGTTGTTTGGAAACCATTTTTTGTCATAAGTGTGATATGCTGCATCCCGATTGGAAAGCTATCAAGAAAAACTGCCACGATATGTGGGGGAATTATCGGGGATGGGCAGACCCAGATTATTGTTACTACCGGGAAAATGAGAAAGTTAAGATTGGCGAAACTACTTACGGAAACGTAGAAGTTATGAGAAGGAGAAAGAATGGTATCAAAGAAAATCCAACTCTTTAAAGACGGTGGCGGGACAATCTATTTTGATTTGGATTCGAACCGCTATCTAAGATGGCACGAAATGAAGGAATATGTAGATACTTGGGATTGGAAGGTTGACGAGTTTACGATTGGCGCAAACGAACTGACTCTGATTTTCCTGTTCACGAACGACGATTTGGAGCCTTCTGATGTCGAATGACAAAGAAAAGCTTGAAGAGATTTTCGGTAAACGCGAGAAGTCGGGCGAAGAGATATTCTCTGATATGGTAGACCATATTATCGAACGCGAACCTCCCGAATGGGAAAAGTATGGCAAGAGAACAATTGTGATGGGCGTAGAAGCGGCTGCTTGTTATTGCCACGCCCTCAGAAAAATAGCTCTAGTTAGATTCGGAATAGACATAGACCCGCTTGATATGGACCGCTATACCGCTATAATGCTGCTACATTACCTAGGATTTAAAGTAGAAGATTCAACGAATCTTGAGAAAAAAGGGGAAATAATTGAGCAAAACTCAGAAAAAAGGGAATGATTCTAAAGTAAACCATCCGAAACACTATAATTCTAATCCAAGTGGAATTGAATGTATTGATGTAGTAGAACACATGAATTTCAACATAGGAAATGCAATGAAGTATCTGTGGAGACTAGGAGGAAAGGTTGGTACGCACGAAGCAAGAGAAACCGACCTTAGGAAAGCGAAGTGGTATATCGAGCGAGAACTGGAAAGGACATCAAATGGAGAATAGCGGAGGCCCTGTAGTTACAGGGGGAAAGATGTATGCGAAATATCACGTTCTTACTCCGTGCGATATTTGTAAGGGTGACATTGACCCAAAATGTCCCAAGTGTAACGGAACGGGAACGTACTTAAAAGAGCAAGATGGGGAAATAGAAGTGAGCGGCGATTGGTTACATTGGCTGTTCTGTAGCGGGGCAAGCGGGTTTCCTACTGTAAGCGGGTAATGCACTAAAAGTGAATCATCCCTCCGTTTAATATATAGAAGGGGGGTGATGTAATGAACGAAGAGGTTAACCTAGTATATCTTGAAAAGTATGAGGAAGAGGTTTCGGATTCAATGACGAGAGGCCGTGATTGTTTGGCGCAGGAAATAGCGGTGTACGAAAGTCAAAATACATTGCTTGGTTCAGATGCTAAACGATTCATCCTCAAGCTGATTACTTCTAATGTTAGGTTAACGGATGATACGTTTTTCAATTTTGTAACAGCCTATGGATTAAGCAGAAACCTAAATGCAGAATCCGTAATCGAACTAGCTACTCTACAAGAAGCGTTTGATAGGATAGCTAGCGGAGAAGGTAGGGGATTAAGCATAAGGCAATAACATGGATAAAAACCTAGACGAGTTTCTGGGAGCTTCAAGAAGAAGGCTTCCTGTAGAGCGACACATTACTTCAAGGGTAACAACAGGGAATATTATCCCCGAAGTTGCCAGAGCTACAGGATTATCTCAAATTCAAGTTAAACGAGTTATATACGAATTCCTTCAAATCGTATACGAGCGACTATTAGAACATTGTGCGGTGTCTTTAAGAAACATTGGCACTTTCTATTTCGTCAAAGGTTCAGCGCGGAAAGTTGCCAAGAAGCAAAAGGGAACTGACGAGAGAAAGATGGAAACCATTCCTCCTAGATGTAGATTGAGATTTAGGGCCACGGAGAGACTGAAGAAAAAAGCGGGATGGTTCCCAATGGACGATTTAGAAGAGGAGCAACAGAACGAGAAAGAGCGTACACGAAGGTTTAAGCATTATCTAGAAGAAAAAGGAATCGGGGCGTAGCGCAGCAAGGCTAGCGCATTTGGTTTGGGACCAAAGGGCCGGAGGTTCGAATCCTCTCGCCCCGACCAAAAAAGGAAAAGGAAATGAAGTACGTTTGGAAGAAGCCAAGGTACCCACACAATGATAGAGTAAAGATTCATTGTTATGTTACAGATGTGAAAGAGGAATTTTCTTATTCCTTATGCGGTACAGCAATTGGCGGATGGGGAATGGAAAAGGCTACAAAGAAAGATGGACCCAGATGTAAGCTTTGCGAAAAACAACTCGAAAAGAGAAAGAAGCTTCTGAAGAGCGAGAATGTAAACTGGACCATCTGTAGACACGTTATCATAACTTGTCCTCTTTGTGGATATTCTGAATCGAGCTTGTATTCGAAGATTCCAAAGAAGTGTAAAAGTTGCGGTGCAGAATTAGGAAAGAGAAAACTATAATACGGTTCCCTAGCTCAGTTGGTAGAGCGGTGGCCTGAAGAGCCGCGCGTCAAAGGTTCAATTCCTTTGGGAACCACCAGATAATACGGGGCTATAGTTCAGTCAGGAGTGAACGTCGGCCTGTCACGCCGAATGTCGCGGGTTCAAATCCCGCTAGTCCCGCAATTGAAAGGGAAGCATGGGCTGTCATTGTAAGCTAAAAAAAGAACAAAGCGGGGTTAGTTTAAGGGTAAAACTCTAGCCTTCCAAGCTAGTTTTGCGGGTTCGATTCCCGCACTCCGCTCCAAAAAAGGAGATTAGATGGCAAAAGATTCGATTCCCTCTACCCGCTCCAAAACTAAGATGTATGTCGTTACGATAGATGTAGGGGATGAAGTGCAAACGCAAAAAGAAACTCCTGTTATAGGGGTAATTACCCAAGAGGGTCTTACTCTAAATGATTGGACCGATACATTAGAGAAAGTAGAAGAACATCTACTAAATGGGGGAACGGTACTCTTAATAGGCGGGGAAGAAGGAGCAAATGGCAGATAAGCTTTATGGAATTGAAGTAGCGAAACTGGCAGTTAAGCTTTTTGATGAAAATGAATATTGGGAATGGGGTCTTGATAAGGCAAGTAGTTGGATGAGTATTCCTGGTTCTCAAAAGGAGCAATGGCTCAGAATTGCAAGAGAAGCTATTGTCTATTTATACAAGAACAAAGAAGGTTTTCTTAAGTTTCTAGAAAAAGAGAAGAAAGCAGAACGCGGTATCATATCATAAAATACTGCGACGTAACTCAGTTGGTTAGAGTGGCGGTCTGTTAAACCGCAAGTCGAAGGTTCAAGCCCTTCCGTCGCAGCCAGAATTAAGCGGGGTAGAGTAGGGGTAACTCGTCTGTCTCATAAGCAGAAATAATGTGGGTTCGAATCCCATCCCCGCTACCAGATTTGGTGCTCTGTGGTAGAATGGAAGAACGCCTGTTGAAAGCCGAAAGGTGCTGACGAGCATCGAGAAACCATAGAGATTTCTCCTACTTGATATGGGATAATGTTGGTTCAAATCCAACCAGAGCACCCAAGTCTTTTTCGATAGGAACTATATGAAAAAACACATCTTAGCGGGTTTGGTTCCAAACTCGGATTATGAAATAAGGGTAATTCCTGAGATTGGCGAACCGTCGCAAGAAGTAACGCAATCGAGTGCCGCTGGTATTTTACATTTTGAAACAGATTTTGAATCTGGACAGGTTGTTATTGCTCCTATAGAATCTGGGATACCAAGTGACCACTATCCAAAAGATGAAGAAGAACCGATGCCTCTTGAAAAAGGCTGGCTCCATATCTATAACGTAAAAGGTCAGATTCTATATTCTGCCCAATTGACTAGAGAGGAATTTAAGAACTTTGTATGGCATAGGAAAACTAGCCAAGGAACAAACGTAGCTAGTGGTATTTACTTTTTGAGATATCAGAATATCAAAAGAAAGGTAATGGTAATACGATGAAATTTCGGCATAAGCATAAAGATGGCGAAATCATAAAAAGAAGGCAGTTTCTTTGGTTTCCAAAATATTGCGCAGAAACAAACAATTGGCATTGGCTGGAATGGTCTATAGTATCCGATAGAATTAAAGTGGATGTTACTGGACATAGTTGGGTATCTAGTAGGATAAGATATTTTACAAAATAGAAAAGGAGATGTAAATGAGATATGGTTACGGAAGACGAGCGGGAATGAGATTAAGAAGGCGCGATGGTAGTTGTAGATTTTTGGACCCTGAAGATGGAGGTTATGTTATGGGCGGATACGGAAGAAAAGATGGCTCAGGTGGAGGCAAGGGTTTACCAAATGGTGGAAGACGAAATAGAAATGTAAATCCGTGTAAGATTGGCGGTCCCGGTGGAGGTCGCGGCGGAGGTAGAGGTAAAGGGAAAAATAGATAAATTTTGGAGGAGTTATTTTGAAGAATTTGCTTAAATCATTTTATTCTTTTTTTTCTGGTCCGATGGAACTTATAAGCACGGTTACTATTTTTTCTTTTTTTATAGTTATGATTATTCTTTGGTTATGGCCAGAAGGCTAAGACGATGCCGACGCTGGACGTATGCGTCAAGTGTGGCAAGCCGAAGGAGGCGAAATGAGCAAGTTTGAGCGGTTGCCGATACACACCCCATGCCCAATGACAGACTCTAACGCCCGTATTGTTATCAACGCCCATTCCGAGGCTATTGAGGGGTTGGAGGGGCGGTTCGACCGTGCTTGCGAGGCGGTGCAGGAGCGGCAGACATGGTTCAACAATCGCCTCAAGGCCCTCGAAGGGCAGTTGCGGCGAGCGCAGATATTAGGCGAATCGGCGGCAGGAAGGAGCGGGAGGAATGAACACGATGAAGGATGAGTTTGACAAGCAGCTTCTTGCGATAACGGGCGGCAGAAATGCTCTGCCGGTCGAAGTCTCAAAGGCCCACGAAGCAGTTGTGGCGAAGTACCTCGACCTCATCCCCATCGAGGCCACGCGCTACGCAATCCCGAAGGAGCGGATTGAGGCAGCGGCGAAGCTGCTTTGCCGAGAAGCCGCTGAAGCAACGGGCACTCCGAAAGAGAAGATGTGGGAACTCTATGACGGTGCTTTCACCGGACAGGCGATGGGCGTCCTGACCGCCGCCCTCAACGGCGAAGTCCTGCCCGTGGAGGCGGTGGGGCGACTCGCGGTCTGTGACACGGTGGATGAGGACTCGGGAACGTGGAGCGAGGACGTCGTGCTGATTGTGGATGACAACGGGAACGAGCCAATCGTCACAGGCCGCACCGCCGCCCTCGACGCCGCAGGCCTCGTGGTCGAATCCGTGCAAGACCCGGAAGTTGGCCCCGACGGGCCGAAGGGGGAATGATGACGAGGCGCAAGACGAAGAGTTGAATGGGGGGGGAGTTAACATGGAAAGATTATTGGTCCATTTCAAAAATCAATGGCCCGGATATTTGTTGTTGGCAGTAATAGTTTTTGTTGTTTCGTGTTGCGCGGAACATGCTTCTGCTTATGAGGGATTTGGTTCAGTTACAACAGGTGGACAAGGACAATCTGTTTATACAGTTACTTCTCTTGCTGATTCTGGGCCTGGAACATTGAGGGATGCTCTTTCACAAGGAAATAGATACATTTCGTTTGCAGTAGCGGGTACGATTTATTTAGAGGACCACATAAGGATAACGGATAGCTTCATAACTATTGATGGCAAAACCGCTCCTTCACCGGGAATTACAATTGCGTGTAATGGCGCATACGACCTTTTGCAATTAAGAGGAGCGAGTTGCCATGATGTAATCATAGATGGCATTAGAGTAATAGGGGCAAATAATGATAACATTCAGATTTACACTGATTGCTTTAATATTATCGTTAATGGCTGTTCTATTAGGGGTGGTAGCGACGGAAATATTGACATTACCAACGGATGCCATGACATCACTGTTTCTAATTGTATTATAGCAGATAACTCAAAAATGTCGCTAGTTAAAGATAACGTATACAACATCACAATGGCAGGAAACATATGGTTCGAAGGATATGACAGAAATCCGCAATTCAATGATGTAACCCATTTTGATTATTACAATAATTATCTATATGGATGGGGAGCCGTAGGGATTTGGGTGAGAGAAAATTCAAGTGGCAATTTAGTGATGAACTACTTTAAGGCTATATATGATTTGAACCGTGCAATTTGCTTTGTTGATAATGATTCTAATTTGGTTTATTGCGAAGCAAATTATTTACACCCAGACAGTAGTTGTGACGGTACTAAACTTCAGCCCTATGATTATTGGTATGATATAATGTTGATAGATACCTATGACGTTCCCTATTTCGTGGTAAATTCCGCAGGATGCAGACCTTTAGACGAAAGGGATAATGAAATAATCAGCACGATTTTAGGTACTGGCGTTGAGGAACAAGGTACTTGGGGATTGATAAAAGCATACTATAGGTAAAGGCGGTTATCTCAATTGGTTAGAGGCCTCGGCTGATATCCGAGTAGTTGTGAGTTCAATTCTCACACCGCCTACCAAAAAGGTGGTTGGCCTAGCTGGTAAGGCGTCTGGTTTACACCCAGAAGACCGGGGGTTCGACTCCCCCACCACCTACCAAACGAAAGGGACAGGATATGGCTAAGAAGAAAAACCCGATGGAGATTATTGTAGTATTGGACCGTTCCGGTTCGATGGAATCCTGCAAAGAGGAAGCGATTAGCGGATTCAATGAATTCCTGAAAGAACAAAGAAAAGTCAAAAGGGAAATGAAGATTTCTTTGTATCAGTTTGACAACGTATACGAAATTGTTTATGAAGAGAAGAATGTTAAGGCCGCCCCCGAACTGACGGATAAGACATATGTGCCAAGAGCAATGACCGCTCTCCTTGATGCAGTAGGAACCACCATTAAGAGTACGTCGGCAAGACTCAAGAGAAAGAAGAAGAAACGCGATGTTATTTTCATGGTTCTAACTGATGGATACGAAAACGCAAGTCAAGAGTTTACAAAGGACCAAATCAAGACTATGATTGAGGAAGCGGAAAAGGAGAAGTGGCAGTTTGTTTTCCTTGGAGCAAATCAAGATGCATTTGCAGAAGGTCACGCAATGGGAATTGCATCTAATAGTACGATGAACTTTAATTCTACTGCTACTGGCGCAATGATTGATGGATGGAAAATCATGACCGGTGCAATTTCTGCTAATGCAATAAGTGGCGGTGCGATTAAGGTTGACAGTCTAGCGCTTCGAAGTTATGATGCGAAGTATAGCACGGACAACACAAAGAACTATTAACCCCTTGTGGCTCAATTGGAGAGAGCACTTGGCTACGAACCAAGGGAGTAGCAGTTCGAATCTGCTCAAGGGGTCCAAAAAGAATCCTCCGTAGTTCAATTGGCAGAATAGCAGACTCTTAATCTGAAGGTCGTTGGTTCGAAACCAACCGGAGGAACCAATAAACAGGATGTACGGGAGCGGGGTCTGCTGGAGAGTGAGGCGTTAAACTCTTAAGCACATGGACACCTTAACACGCCAAGCTCCCTGCATCCTCCTAAAAGGGGAATTGATGGAAACCAAGAATAACTACTTCTATGTGTTTCTAGGATTTTGCGAAACCGAAGAAACTGGACGAGATTATTGTATGGGTTGTGTAGGTGCTGAATCCATAGAGAATGCAGAAGCACAAGTTAGACTAGAGTATGAAGGAGAACTAGAGTATGTGGTTTGTATGCCATTGGGGGAGTTTATTGACTTTTCTAGCAGAGTGGGCAAGCACGTTGGAGATTCGAAAGCTTGTTTCGCGGAAGTAACCGGGCATGAGTATAGCCATATTTTTGGAAATGTAAGTCCGATAGAAAATTAATCCCTGATAACTCAATTGGATAGAGGACAGGACTTCTAATCCTGAGGTTGAAGGTTCGAATCCTTCTCAGGGAACCAGACACGCAGAGATAGTTTAACTGGCTAAAATCACGGACTCCAAACCCGTTGGATGTAGGTTCAAATCCTACTCTCTGTGCCAAACTTGGGGGGCTGCGCTAATGGTAAGCCAGCGGTCTTGAAAACCGTGCGGGTCGAAAGACTTTGAGGGTTCGAATCCTTCGCCCTCCGCCAGAATTCGGAGAGTTGGCAGAGTTGGTAATGCACCCGACTGCTAATCGGGAGGTTTCGTTTAATCGAGACTCGGAGGTTCAAATCCTCCACTCTCCGCTAGAAAGGAAAAAGGATGCTATACGGACAAGTGTTATTGATGAAACAGCTTTTAGAAAAAGAAGGTGTACCCGCAGAAACGTATTATCAAGAGACAACGGTATTTGCAAATGGTATTGGTCCAGCATTTTGGGCCGTAATAATCTCCGGTGGAAATAAAATTGGAACGAGAATTACAAGTGAAGACCAGTTTTACGACTTTTACAATAGGGTAAAAGTTGACCCAACTTGGTTTGTTGGAGAAAGACTTATGGGGGCGTAGTTTAACGGGAGAACATTGCCCTTGCAAGGCAAAGGTGAGAGTTCGATTCTCTCCGCTTCCACCAAAACTAGGAGAAGGAATGAGCAGAGAAGATTTAATTGATGAACTTAAGTCAGCTGTTTATTGGGATGAGGAAAGTGACATGATTTCAGATAGAGCAATGTTAGAATACATAACACTCGGAATTATTGAGCTATTGGGGAAAAATAATGAAGAAAATAGTTAACACTACTAAAATATTTTCTCTAGATGAAATTCAAAGATATCCACGCGATGGTGTACAATTAGTATGTGATAAATGTGGTGGAGAATTAGACTATTCAGGTCTTAATGGTAATGAAAATGTTGATGGAATGTATTGCTTTTATTGGATGATATGCAAAGATTGCGAACGAATATTTAGATACATACCACTGTTATTTCAGGTTCAACCAGAAGATTAGGGGAAGTGGCGGAACTGGTAGACCAGACGGATTCAAAATCCGTTGATTTTTGTGAATCGTGAGGGTTCGATTCCCTCCGCTTCCACCAGAAAGGAACGGAAATGTCGTATGCAACTTTTTGGATGATAATGTTGGGGTTGATGAAAGAGTGTAAGGTAAGAGGTATAACATATGGCGACGGCAGGGAAACAATGGAAGTTGATATGGAGAAGTTAAAGTTCATAATTGACCATTTAGGGCTAGACCATGATGATTTGCGAGAACAGCTTTTTGGCAATGATGTAGAATGGAGCATCAGGAACGCAGCTAAAGAGTATGCAATGAAACTGGCAGGGTTTAACGATTGCTAAATTGACTGTATGTAACATACAATTGTGCGGTTAAACCATACAAAAGGCCGTGCTGTGAATTGGTTTCGCGTGTGGTCTGCAAAACCACATAACGTCGGTTCGAATCCGACCACGGCCTCCAGAAAGGAAAGGCTATGTATCTATTGGGTAGAGTGAACATAACGCAAGACTCAACAAATCTTCCTGCTACCTATACGGGAGTTATACCATTTGTACACGATTGGTCGTTTTCAATTTACGAAACTATAGAAGCTATAAACAAGCAACTAACGTATTTTCCAGAGGCAGAAGTATACAACGATTGGGAATCTTTTCATAAAGGCATAACAGCAAATGGATATGATGGGGTTTACCCAAAAACAGGATATCACTTCATTCTGTTTAAGGTTGATTCAATCGTTGAATTGCACAAGAAAGAAAGAGAGTCAAAGATAGTTACTTCCTATCCACAGGTTAAGGAGTAGCCAAATGGGATTTTTTGAATGGCTGTTTGGCTTAGAATGGACCGATTCAAGTGGGACAACTCACCGAATGCTTAGTGACAAAGAAATGGAAGAGAACAGAAAGCGCGATAGAGAGCGCTTCAAAAGAAGCATTGCAGGATGGCAAGAAGCGAGTTATATTCCATATAATAACCTAAGCACAAGACCTTGCTGTTTTACCGGACAGTTGGAATGCGATATGGACTGCGATAATTGTCCTGCAAATCCTAATAACTGGACAGAAGAGAAAAGAAACAAGTGGTTAAATGGAGAGATTCAACCTGTGGTGCTTACAGGAACAGGACTTAACTAAGATGAAAGTTCTAATATGTGGCAGTAGAGGTTGGACGGATTATAGGCGGATATGCAAAGTGATTGAGGCTCTTAATCTTACTGAAATATCTATTGACAGGGGCGATATTTTAGAAGAGCATTGCATTATAGTTGGCGGAGCTAGGGGTGCAGATACTATTGCGCAACAAGTTGCGGAGAATTTGGGAATTTCCGTTAAGGTAGTAAAGGCAGAGTGGGACAAATATGGCAAATCTGCTGGCCCGATAAGAAATCAAAAGATGTTAGAAATGGAACCGGACCTTGTTATTGCCTTCATGAGAGGTAAAACAAAAGGTACAATGGATATGATAAAGAGGGCTAGAGAAGCAGGAATTCCAAGAGTCTGTATATTTGACAATACCTCCTGAGGTCCACTTCTTTAATGACAGGAGCGTAGTCTAACGGCAGGACATTGGGCTTTGGACCCAATAGCGAAGGTTCGAATCCTTCCGCTCCTACCAGACTAGCATGATATTTAAAAAAGGAGCGTTTCATGAAACAGGTTAGAGCAGGATACTTTATGGATTCTGCGGAAGCACTTCCTGACCTTACTGGTTACGATGTTTTGTGTATACATGACCATGAGGTTCATAACAAAACATCTTGGCTAAAGGACATGAGGTCAACGGGACTAACAATCTACCATCACAAGCCAGCTTGTTACTGGCGCGACGATTGGCTAACTCCCGGCTACGGCGAACATATTGTAGAGTATGCAGACAAACACGGTTCGTGGCTAGAGGATGATGACGGAGATTTAATCTCTTGCGGAAATTGCTATGTGCTGGACATGAGATACACACATGGTTTCTGGGACGAGTTTTCGCAGATTACCGCTAGTTACATTGACTCGCTTCCTTTCATTTCAGACGGACTTCTTCTCGACTGCGTTTGGGATAACATTCCCGGCAGATGGGGTAACAGAGAAGAACACAATAAAGATTGGGAACGCGGGATGAAAGCATTTGTTCATGCCTTGAGAAATTCAATGAAGTCTAAGGTGAAGGTTTATGGAAACGGGGCAAATACATCTAGAAGATTAACGGGTAATATGTATGAAGGTTGGCCTTGGACTTGGTGCGGAATTAACAACCCGAATAGAAATGAATACACAATGCTCTATGCTCCTTATGGAGTAGGATGGTACAACAAGTTTTATAGAGAGGCCCCGATGTATATTCCTGCAAGTAAGGGAGCAGATTTACCGGGAGACAATGTATACCCGCAGAGAACAACTGCTTGCGTTGCATATGCGGCAGCTTACACTCCCGGCGCAATCGTGTTCGAAAACTCAGGGGTTGTTCTGGAAGCAATTAAACACCTGAAGGTAGCTCCGCGAGTCAAGATGATGAACACCGAAGGAAGGAGAGCCTTGTGGTCGAGATAATCACGGCTGAAGAGTTTGATTGTAAGATAGAACAAACCGCTGGTATCTCAATGGTTCTCCTGATAATGTCTAACTGCGGATTTTGCAAAACAGCCAAGCAACAGTTAGATGAAGACTTCGGGGAGATACACAAAATCTATGTGATGGATGTAACGGACGATTTGGAGTTTGCAGAGAAACACAACATCAATGCAGTACCAATGTTGTTCATCTATAAGGATGGAAGTTTTGTTACTAAATCGGGCGCAGTTCTCGACAGAGAACACATAAAAGGTAAAGTGAGAGTGGCAGAGTCTAGTTGAATGCGTCGGGCTGTAGACCCGATACCCTAAGTGGTGAACTCGGTGGTGCGAATCCATCCTCTCACACCAACACGGTGGGTATAGTTTAACTGGATAAAACGGAAGGTTGTGGCCCTTCTGTTACGAGTTCAAGTCTCGTTACTCACCCCAAAAAAAGGAAAGGGTATTATGGAATGGGTTTTAATGAAGGCCGAGCTTCTCTTTATTACTCCTGACGCTGAAAGGCTGATTGAGAAAGCTGCTAAAGTTTCGTATCAGTCTAAACCAGCGATAACGATAGAGGAAGCCAGAGCGTTCATCAAGAAACTGATTGGCAAGAAGCACGATTCGGTATTGGAGCATGGCCTTGCAACGGTTAAATTGTCAGGTGTAAGTAGAGCTTTGACTCATCAGTTGATAAGACATAGGTTGAGTTCGTATACCCAGAAATCACAAAGATATTGTGACGAGAGAAATCTTGAAGTTGTAGTTCCAAGAGCGATTGTGGATAACGAAGATGCATTTGGAATGTTCGACCAAGCGATGTTTGAAGCAGAGCGTTCGTACAGAGAGCTTCTAGACTTAGGTATAAAAAAAGAAGATGCCAGATACGTTCTTCCAAATGCAACAGCATCAGAGATTGTAGTAACCAACAACTTCAGACAATGGCGCAAAGTATTTACCTTGAGGTTAAGTCCACACGCGCAAGATGAAATCAGAAGAGCAATGAGTTTGTGTCACCGTTTGATAGACGAGTATGTTCCATCTGTTTTCGACGATTTTGAAAATCCGTTTTGGGACGAGATTCATTTTGGTATTAGCGATGCAGATAACGATACTGCTTGCTATGAGGAATAAGCCGCAGTAACTTTAATTGGCTAGAGTGCCTGACTTGTAATCAGGAAGCTGGGGGTTCGATTCCCTCCTGCGGCTCCAACTTTTCAGGAGCGAATATGATAAGAGTTGCTTGTACGGGCGGAGGTTCTAAAGGTGCGTTCTATGCTGGCGTTTGGAAAGCTAAACAAGTGCTAGGACTCGTTGACGTAGAACGCTACGGAACTTCTATAGGAGCCGTAAACGTAATTCTAGAGGGGTTAGGGTATAACCTGATAGATGTGTGGCGCAGCAAGATGAAATTGAAGTACATGGTTGCCAAGATGGTGGTTGCATGGATACTTCATAAAGATGTGCGGCAAGCCATTTCAATGAAGCACATTTACGAAGAACTAGTTCTGCCAGAAATGACGTTTGACCATCTTAATGCAAGAACCTTTGCTATGGCGACTGACGTTATCAACGGAACATGCTACACGTTTGGCAACAAGTTAGGTGACAGTTTGAGAATTGCGATGTTAGCATCTTCTTGTTATCCTGTCATGTTTGAACCAGTTAAACATAATAATACATATCTCGTAGATGGCGGATTGGTGAACAACCTTCCTTTGCCACATAAAGATGATTTACACCCTATGGACACTACTATCGTTGTAATACTAGGCGGTAAAGAAGAGCAGTTTTTGGACCCTGAGTATCATAACTTAACTGGTTTTAAGCGAATGTTAGCTGAAGGTTCCGCTGTGTTCGATTTGTTTGCTAACCAAGAACTTAAGCGGGAGCTAGATAATTGGGATGAAAATACGATGGGCAAGCTGATAAAAATTCAGCTTGAGGAACCAACGGTATGGTCGTTCGACTTTAGCAAAACAGAAGAGTTGATAGATACGGGATATATGCAGGCAATGGACATTTTATCAACCGAGATTCCACCTGAGCTACTAAGGAGATAAGTTTGGCAGCTAAAAAGTGGACAAAGAAGGAGAAAGAACTTCTCAAGAAGTGGGCACCAAAATCCACAAAGAAAGAAGTTCTGATTGATTTATTCCCAGATAGGTCTTGGAATTCTATTGAGCGAATGATTAACAGAATGAGCTTAGAGAAAGGTTGGCTCAAAGTTTCCGTAGACCCAGAGCGGGATATAGAAGAAGAAATTGAAAGACAAAAAACCCAAGATACAAGGAAGGCTTACAAAGAGGTAGTTGCATCTAAAGCTTTCGAAGAGAGAATCTTCAAGGCGATTGTAGAAGCTATCACAGCCTTCCCAGAGTTAAAAACCGTACCGAAAATCAAAGTACCTTCGGGTTCTCCTACTGAAGAAGCTGCGGTGCTTTTGATATCAGATGCTCACGTTGGAGAAGTTGTTCGTAGCGACGAAATGTGCGGGTTGTCAGAATACAACTTTGAGACATTTACTATCTACCTACAGTTTCTCGTTGATACGGTGATTGACATTATTGACAACAAGCTACGAAAAGGTTTCAACATCCAAGACCTTCACATTCACGCTTTAGGAGATATGGTAAGTGGAACAATTCACGAAGAATTTCTTGATACTAATGACGCTAATCAATTCCACTCTGCGTTTGGAGGAGCATTTGTTTTTGGTCAAGCCCTCACCGAGTTCAGCCCGTACTTTAGAGATATTTTTGTAAAGTGTATTGGTGGTAACCACGGCAGATTCACCAAGGACAGAAGGTTCAAAACCAAGTGGAACAATTGGGACTTTGTGTTCTATCAGGTGCTTTCCCTACTTCTGAGAAACCAGAAGAACATTCATTTTGAGATTCCATATTCATCTTTCATCATGACAGATGTAATGGGCCATACGCACTTTCTCTCTCATGGAGATAATGTAAGGTCTTATTACGGAATACCCATGTATGGAATCAAGAGGATGGCAAGTAACTTCACGGAGATTCTTGCCGCTAGGGGGGAATATCTTGAGTTTATCAACATTGCCCACTTCCACGAAAAGAACACAATGAGTAGACTTGGCGGAGAATTGATAATCAATGGCGGGTGGAAAGGCGGAGATGAATATTCGGTTGGCAAAATGCATACAGTAAGCGAACCGAAACAGGTAATGTACGGTATTCATCCAAGGACAGGCAAAACATGGGAGTTCGATATCAACTTCAGAATGGCAAAAGAGGCCGTTGATGAAGTTCGGTATACCTACGACCAAAGGGCGCATTTTCCACTACAGGTAAAGGAGAGGTTTGATGGCTGAGTATGAATCGTTGAGGGTTCCGGCAGACGCGCACGGCGCTGCTTTAAAGAAGCTCCAGATTAAGTTTGTCAACTTGCTTCCTGTGCTGAACGAAGAGAAGGATAGAGCCGCCCTTGCGGTGTCTGCAAGAAAGGCGAGAATTGAGGATATATGGGCCGAAGCTGTACTGGCTGTGAAAGAGACAGAGGACTTTAAGTCTTCAAAGTCAACGGTACAGGCAAAGGTTTTGAATGCTATGATTCGCAACTACAAAGTACAAGTTGACTATCAGGAGTCATTAGATGACAATACTTTTGGCAATAAAGAGGGGGATATGCTGGTTACGGATGTTTCGATTGAGGAACACATGTTGAATATAGACCAATACAAATTCTCAAGAGCAAAATCTAGGTGCGAAGAGCTAGACCAGCTTTTGTGGGTTTGCAGAAGTGGTCTTTCATTCGACAAGATTGAATTAGACCACAATTAGGAGGTAGCAATGGAAGGATTTATTGACCTGCTGAATAATAATTATGAGATTATTATCCTAGTTGGGCTTGCAGCACTAGCCATTTGGGGTAAGATTGGGTTTAGTAAGGTAGGTAAGCTTGCGAAGGAATCAAAGGAAGTAGTTGATGTTATCAAGAAGTCTTTGGCTGATGGACAAATTTCGCCTGAAGAAATTGGCGAGATTCTAAAGGAGGCCAAAGATGTGGTTAAGGTATTCACGGAAAAGGAAACAGATGGAAAATAGTTTTGTTGGGAAGGATGTGCGCCACCATTTACCTAAAGTAGAAGACCCTCATTCCCTTTTGAGGCAAGTTCACTTCTTTCTTAGCATGGGTAAAGAACCGTCAACTCAAGTAACAGGACAACTCAAGCGGTGTATCAGAGAACTAAGAAGACACGAAGGAATGGAGTTCATTGATAATGTCGCCAAGACTTGTGATGGAGAGTTTGCCTATAAGATATTCAAGTGGCTTAGCGATTACGACTTCTTAAGGTACATTGACCCAGACGTTGCAAAGCTAACTGAATGCCCTCAAAAGAAGCGCGGGGCGAAAGTTCCTAACGCATTGGTGCATACCCTTAGGGTTTTGAAATTCTGCAATGAGCGCGAATTGATTTGGTGTGGGTTGTACCATGATGTAGGGAAGCTGGATACAATTGATTCTGGAACAAGGCCATACTTTGGTCACGAATTGTATTCTGCACAGCGATTTTATCTGATGATGATAGCCACAAAAAGCAATGTGTTCCTAGGAACAAGGTTTTACTATGTGATAAGAAATCACATGGAACCACATGACTACCAAAGACGAGTTAAGAAGAAGTGGACACCCAATGATATACATTTGTTCATGGTGAAATGTGGCGGGTTGGGCAATGCGTTAATGACTGTTGATTTGGCGATTGCAGATAAAAGAGCAAGCCATAACGTAGACTCTTTTATCGAGCCATATGAAGAGCTTAAACAAAGGTGTATTGAAATGGCAGATATAGCTCCTAAACACTCTGATAGAATTTTGTGTCCGATATGTTTAGCAAAGAAGAGTGAGGAAATTGAACTACAGTTTAAAACGAGCGGTCTTTTGAACTGCTCAAGTTGTGGCACAGTTTATAGGTTAGGGGAAAATAGCGAATTGATACCGCTTAACCTAACTTATGTAGACGCAGAGATTGTAGACGTAAAGAAGGAGAGTTCGCGTGGACCACGACATGGTGGAAGCGAGAAAGAAACGGGAGAATCCCAGAGCGAAGAAGAACAGGGAACTCCAGAAGAAAATGAAGAAAGCCCAAAAGCAGCATAGGCCCCATGTAAATTGGGCTGACGAAAGACATGAAGTAAATCAAATTCTAGGGCAACTAGATGGATTGCGTGTGGATGAAGCTTTGCAATTAGGCAACGAATTTGATGTTTCGCAATACGCTAGTGCGGACGAAGAGGGGGAAGATGAAGGCTAGACGAACATCTACAAAGGTAAAGAATACTTCGAAGCGCAACGTTGCGATACGAAAAGCCATTAGACAAGCTTTGCCAGCTATGAAAGAAAAGGTGTATGCTGAATATCCCTACAGCAAGATTGCCAACCTTCTGGATATTGAGCTAGACTCCTTTAGAGGCAGAAAGGCTAAGAGCCTGAAAGCTGATGTGTTCGTTAGAGATTATTTTGTAGCGGTAGAAGCAATGGGGGAACAACATTTTAGACCTGTTGCATTTGGTGGTGACCCTGCTGAAGCTGAGCGCAGATTCAAAACTCAGCAGCAGAATGACAGGATTAAGAGAGAAATTGCAGAGTTGTCGAATGGTAGATTCAAGGTTATTGAACTGCCGTATAATATAGAACTACCAGATTCAATGGGCTGGCTATCCATACTCCATCAGGTTGCGGTAATGGGCGCAGATAGCGTCTATGTGGTGGAAGAAGCAACTGTAAAACCTATTGATGAAGATGGAAAAGTGAAAGCCTATGGAAAAAAGTACGAACGGTAAAGACCTATCCGGTATATTGGCGGAATTTAGGGCTTATGTAAACGAGCATTTGCCTCCGTTTGGAGGTAACAGGAACGACTATATCCATGAGATTCTTGTACAAGGATACAAAGAGATTCTCAAGCGGCCTAATGAAAACCCGCTTGCACATTTGCGCTTGTGTTTTCCGAACTTATGCAAGAGAGCTAGAACAGAACTAAGTCAGGCAGACAGTCTAACAAAGAATAAAGCTATTGAGATGGTTTCGTTGGACTTTACGGACGAGCCTCCGAGTTGTATTATATACATTAACTCGGATTTTCTCGTTCAAGAATACATAGCAGAGATACGCACTAAGCTGACTAAGGCCCAATTGAAAGTATTCGATTGGGTCTTGGCACATCCCGGCTGTAAAAAACGCGATGCTCTAGCTGCTCTTGGATACCATTCGGAAGCTGGATTCAGGCAGATAATGTATCGGATACGCGATGTGGTTGATGCTGTAATCAAACAGTAATCTACCAAAAACCTACCTAAAGAGGGGGAGCGTCCTGTGGATGTTCCCCCTTTTTTTATCCCTACCACAAAAAACCGACTATCTTCTCAGTAAAATGCACTAATCCGTAATCTTTTGACTGTATATATTTAGAGGGCCGTTCATTCGGAGCCATATAAGTATGGTTACCGGATAAGTTTACGGAGGTAATAATGGGGAAAGAAAAAGAAATCACACCACTTCATCCTACCCAAGATGAGCAAGACTATTGGGCCGAACAAATCAAGCCTATTTTCGAAAGGCGGTTCGGAAAGGATAATCAGGACAAGGTAGATGAAGCTGTTTTAGATGTTATTGAAAAAGCCAAAGCTGGCTTTGCAAATGCGCCTAAGACGTTCAGCGGCAGGGTACGAATGTTATCCAAGGATTTCGGCGTTCAAGGTCGGGCCAAGAAACAACAAAAGAAAGCTAAGAAGACCAAAAAAGTACAGAAGGATGCTCGACGCGATACCATGTTAGCTCGTAGAGAGCGTGAAGTTGCCGAGTTTATGAAACTGTACGAAGGTTATACCAAGGAGCTTTCTAAATTAGACCGAGACTACTTCAAAGAACGAATCAACTATTACATGCGGGAAATCCGCCTCAATATGTCATCAGATTTGCCTCTATTGCTTCAGCTAATAACTCTGGAGTTAACCCACAGGAAGCTGATGGTGCAAATGGCAGAAGCGGACGAAACGAATCTGAAGGCACTTTCGGATATCACAAAGGTACTCAATCTAGCAACCGAGAATATGAGTGATGTTCAGAAAACCCTTGGGATTTCTAGACAGCAAAGGCAAAAGGCAATGGGTGGTTCCGAAGGTAGCGTTGCCGAAATCTCTATCACATTGGAAGACAAGAAAAAGAAAATTGCTCAGATTGAGAGAGAGGAAAGAGAGCAGGAAGAACTCTTGCTAGAAGCCAAGATGAGCACAGGAGATTTAAACGAGATACCTTCTGACCCAGCGGAGCTTCGCCAGATTTTAAACAACGCAGAAGCTATCGAGGCGTAAATGGATAAGGTTAGGTTGACATTTGAAGAGCAGAGCCGCTTGACCGAAGAGGAAGAGCTTGTCCAGTTCTGGCGCGAACATCCTATCGAAGCCCAAAAGGATTTGATTGGATATAACTTGAACTGGTTTCAGCGCATAATGCTGAGACAGTTTTGGGACCACAAATTCAACCTTTGGGTGCAAGGCCGTGGATGTAGCAAAACCTTCATGATGGCTATTTGTTTTTCTTTGTGGGGCATTCTTTATCCCGGCTGGAACATTGGAGTTATAGCGCCCGTGTTCAGACAGGCTAACTTCGTGTTTGACGAGATTGATAAAATCTGGCACAAGTCGCCTTTTTTCAGAAGTTCTACTAAGGGTCCAATTTCAAGAACTATGGAACGTACAATCCTGAGGTTCACCAATGGTAGCTTCATAGAGGCCCTTCCTCTAGGTGATGGTACAAAGGTCAGAGGACGCCGCTACAGGCTCCTTGGCATTGATGAGTACGCCCAGACACCTGAGCATATCATCAAGCAAGTTGTGGGGCCTTTCTTGACTATCAAACTAGGGGGCTATGAGAACAAGCTCCTAAGAGCTAGTTCGGCTTATTTTAAGCATAACCACCTATGGCCCCTGTATGTAAAACACAGAATTGATTCAATTGAGAAGCCTAACCTATATACCGTCTTAGAATTTAACTACAAAGACATCCTAGCAGATACTGTCAATCTGGACTATCAAGTTGATATGGACATGATTCAAGAGTTCATGGATATCATGACAGAAGACGAATTTGCTATGGAGATGTTAGCAAAATTCCCTTCAGGGTCAATGGGGTTCTTCTCTCACCAATTGTTAGATTCATGTATCAAGAGACAATACCCATTTGAAATAGAACTAGAAGGTGAACCGGGATGCGAATATGTAATGGCGGTTGATGCTGCTCGTAAGACTGATAATTTTGCTATTACAATAGTTAAGCTGAAAGGAACCAAGAAGCAAATAGTGCGCGTGATTGCCCATCGCAATATATCGTTCCAAGAGATGGTTCATGTAATAAGGGATACCTACAGTAAGTTCAATGTCGTAAGTTTGATAATTGACGAAGATGGTGGAGGTATGGCAATCCGAGATTTACTAAGAGAGAAAGGTAAATCGAAAGATGAAAGATATGCCATGCCGCTTATTGAACTAGATGCTGACCCGTCTGTAGATGGAATGAGAATCGTGAAACTGATGAAGTTTAGTATGCCATCAAAGTCTAGGATTTACCATAGAGCAAAGGCCGAGATGGAACAAGGCAGAGTTCAGTTTCCCATAGATGTTCGAAATCACGGTGATAAGGAAATGGACCAAGCTGCAAAAGAAATCATTTTGCTCAAAACGGAAATGGGAGTTGTGGAAAAAGAAGAGACTCTATACGGAGCTAAGTTTATAGTTCCGCGAAAATACAACGACGATAGGGTTGATACATTTTGTATGGCAGTAACCGAGGCCTGTGACTATCAAGAATTTCACGGTACACATGACGACCTACATAATGTAACAGGCGTCTGGGTATAACAAGGAGGCTCCTCTGTGGCTACCAAAAAGGGAAAGAAAAAGACAACTTCCAATAAGAGAACCTATGTAATTAAGTATGACTCGATGACCAAGCCGCCCGAGGTTATGGCAGTTGGTACGGTTGTCCCTAAGATGTCCAGAAATGCTATGGATTATCTTTCAAATGTTAGGGACTTTAACCGCAAAATGCATCAGGGAGTTAAAGAGCAAATCAAGCTCTCCAGAAAGCTGTACATGTTTGACGGTATTTTATCAACTGCAATTGATATTCTTACGGAGTTTCCAACTACCGAGTTTTATATAGAGAATGTCAAAGATGAAAAATGTAAGCGTTTGCTTAACTGGTGGATTGAAGAAGTTAACAGAGATAACCCAAATACCTTAAAAGGCCTTCAGCGAGTATCTAGACAGATAGCTCATAGTTTTTTCGTTGATGGAAACGCTTTTCCATATGAAACATGGTCTTTGATAACTGACGAGCACAACAAGAAGATTAAGCGCAAGAAGCTTCCTATGAAAATTACGCTGCTTAATCCTTTGAGCATTGATATCCCTAAGGATTTTGTAGAGTTTGGCTTTAAGATAATCAAAATGAAAGTTTCAGATGACTTGATTGATATTATCAGAAAGCAAGATAAAGATAGAAAACCCGAAGAGAAGGAGCTTCTAAAGTTTGTACCTAAAAAGATTCTTGAATTATCTGCCGATAGAAGAAGGTCTTGGGATGGCTGGATTCAACTTGATACAAACTATATTACACACCTTAAGCGAAAGAGTCAGGACTACGACGTTTGGGGTGTTCCATACCTTACAAGAGTTTTTCATGTGGCTGCATCTAAAGAACGCTTACGAGCACTTGATGATTCTACTACTGAAGGTATGGTTAACTTTCTAACCATTTTTAAGATTGGTGACCCGAAGAACTCTAAAACATGGTCACAACCCAGACTTCAAGCTTTTGCGGGTATGCTGAGAAATCCTGCTGCTTCTAATACTCTGGTTTGGGCATATGACATAGATGTAATCACAGTGGGGCCTAAGGGCGACGTTCTTAACTTCAAAGACAAGTACGCTCAGGTTAACTATGATATGTTGGCGGCTTTAGGTATTCCTGAAATTCTGTTCACAGGTCAGGGTTCACAAGCTGGCGTGTGGACAGCTGTTCTCTCAATGCTTGAAAGACTTGAGAAGTTTAGAGAAGACATGAAGGTTTACTTTGAAGGCATTATGAGAAAGATATGTATCGAGAATGGTTTTTCAAATGAATACCCAAAAATAAGATGGGCTAGAATGAGATTGAGAGATGAAAGGGCTGCCAAGAATATTGTTATGGCACTTAGTGACAGAGGTTTGCTGCCGTTTAGAACTGTTCTTAATGAACTTAACTATGACTTCGATACGCTGAGAAAGATGCGCGAAGAAGAACGCGAAGATGGTACTGAAGAAATCTTTGCAAGGCGCGACAATCTGCCGTTCAGCGGTAATGAACCAGAGGAAAAGAAAGAAGAAAAAGACAAAGATAATGATGAAAAGAAAAAGAATAATATCCAAGACCCAAAGAATGAAGATGGTCGCCCCGTAACTACAAATAAAGATGTGTTTGTAAAAGCGGTTGAACAAACGATACTGGCAAGGGCAGATAAGATTATAGAAGATATAGAAAAAATACTTAAGAAGGCAAACAAAGTAGATAAGATGGAGTTAGATAATGCTATCATCTATGCGTCTATTTTGGCGGAGCATGATATAGGAAATGCTATGAAGGCAGTCTCTGAAAAGCCAGATTATCTGCGCCAAGATATTGATATTGAAAGAGAGTCAAGACATTGGAAGAGTATCTTTGTAGAGGATATTGAAGAAGCAAGAAACAAATTAATCGTTGCCTCCCGCAGTATTCATAGTTTTTCGGATGATAATGAAAAGTTTCTTTTGCAATTTAGTGAAGCTGTGGCAGAGTATAGAGAAAGTCTCCGCAAGATGATAGACAGATTCCACGCCTTCTCTCTAGCTGTTACTATTCCTGAGGAGAAATAACATGGAAAAAGCGGATATGCGATTTGCTAAGCTTCATAAGCTGACAAGTGATTTGCCAATTTTAGAAAACCTTGTTAAGAACATGAAAGATGACATTGTTATATACGAGGCTGAAGGAGGGGATGTTATAGGAATTGGCCTATACAAATCCGATGATATATCAGTACAAAAGGCAAACCTTCCGGCTGGCACATTTTGGCCATTTCATAAGCACGAAGCGATTGAGAGGCTCATTGTTTATGTTGGGAAACTTAAAGTAGAGAAAAGCGGTGGTGGCTGTTTTGATGACGACACAGAAGTAGTAGAAAAAATTCTTGAAGTTGGAGATTCCGTTAAAATACTTCCGAATACGCCACATTGTGTAACTGCATTAGAAGACACTTGGGTTCTTGGCGTAATCATCCCAGATGATAAGGGTTACCCAAATGCCAGATAACGGACCTAACGGTTGGAACCAATGGGCCAGACATGTTCTAGCAGAACTTGAAAGGCTCGATAAAAACGTTACTGAACTAGATGAAAAACTTGATGCCATTAAGCTTGAGCTAGTTCAGTTTAAGTCTAAAATGAATTATAAAGCTAGTATGTGGGGAGCCATTACTGGTGCTATTCCTGCGATTATTGGTCTGATTTGGATGTTCCAAAAACTAGGCGAAGGTGGTTAATATGCCAAAAGAATTTACGGACTGCGTAAAGAAGCTGGTGAAAGACGGTAAGACCAAGAAAGAGGCGTATGCCATCTGTACAGCAGCATATAAGAAGAAGCATGGCGTTTCGCCTCAAAGCCGACATTCAGAGGCTGATAAGAAAGAGCGAGCTATCAAAGCTGGCTTACGAAGCGTCAATTCGAAGATTATCGTTGCCGAAAAGGAACTTGCGGTTCCTGACAATAAGATAGAACTAGTGACCGCAGCTTCTTTGGCAACCGCCGAGTCTCTAGCAGAGGCAGGGTTTGAAACTCAAATGGAACAAATTCAACGGGATATGGCTAAAGCTGGAATTTCCGTTAAGCCAAAGGACTTGATGTACACCACATTCAAGTTAGCTCACGTTGGAACCAATGAGAATAGCGATGAGTTTCTTGATAATGAAATTACGGCTTCTGTTAGAACGCCAATCCATAAGCTTGTTAATTGGCAACACGGTGAACCAAATATTGGATGTATGGTAGATAGCAAGTTAGTTGAAAAGGCAGAAGGTGAAGAGAAACATATTTTGGTAGCAGGTGCAATTTCGAAGTATAAGTATCCAGAACTAGCTGATGAAATCATGTTTCGTCATGAGCAAGGACGGCTGTTTGCTAGCATGGAAACATGGTTTGATAAAGCAAAATGTTCTGTTTGCGGGCAGGAATTCACAAATCCGCTAACCTATTGTGAACACCTACAAGCAAGGGGCGATGCCAGTAGCAAATGGAAAGATTGTTCAAGACAACTTATTGGCGTTGTTTTTGCAGGAGCCGCCATAGGGGTGGACCGCCCTGCGGATAAACAGGCAAGTATCACACAAATAGAGGAATGAAAGGGGGCTTACTAAATGGAGGAACGTAAGTATACAGCACAGGAATTGGAAGATGCTGCTGCTGCTGCTGTAGAAGCCTACAAGAAAGAGTCAGATGTTGAGGCAAAGCAGTCAGAACTTGAAGCTAAGCTTGCCGAAGCAAATGAACTAAAACAAGCTCTTGAGACTGACAAAGAGGCTTTCGAAACTGCAAAAGCAGAGTTCGAAGAGAACAAGGGAAACTTTTTGTCTCTCGATGAACATAAAGAAAAGCTGGAAGGTGCTGTTGCAGAAGCTGTCACTAACGTAAAGCGCTTCCATGACCGAGTAGCTAAGTTCACGGAGGCTGGAATTACTCTTGATGATGTAGGACTTCAAAAGCTTGAAACGATGGCAGATGAAGAATGTGATTGGTTCTTCAATACTATCGTAGCTAACAAGTCCGAAGCATCTTCTCCTCCTGATGAAAACAAAGAAGAGTCAGAAGAAACAACTGACGAATCAACAGATGAAACCGAAGAAGCCGGGGAATCACCCGAAGAAGAAGAAAAGCCAGCAGAAGCAAGTGCGCAGGTACTCAACGAAACTCCGCCTGTTGGACTAGCTGGTGTAACCGAATCTTCTGACATTATGGCTGATATCGAAGCATCTCTTAAGAAGAAAATTCATAGTTACGGGTAGATTGAGAGGAGGAATAAGGAATGATAGAAGTAAGAATTGTTCCAGCAGAAGCAAAGAAAAGTGCGGCTGTATATGGAGCGTATAAGAAGGGTGAATTCTGCGTAATCAGCGGTAAGTTCAGTTCTACACAGGTTGCTAGTCTTGTTAACGGACAAGCTAATGAGGGTGAGCTTGAGCTTACTCGTTCAACTGGTGGAACTGCGCAATGCCTAAAGGGACAAGTGTTCCCAATTGATAAGCTAGAATTTGCACCTGAACACAGCGATTCATATCATGACACGCTAGCTTCTGGTGACAGAGTTATCTATTACACAGAAGGACAGTTCCAGACGGATTGCTACGACAGCACCGTTTCTGGTGCTTTGGCCTATGGAACTCCGCTGTTTGTAAACACAACTGGTTGGTTGACGAAGACGCAACCTACTGGAGCTACTGGCGCACAGGGCGAAGCGATTGCTCTCTTTGTCGGATTTAGCACGGTTGGAACCGGTCTTCACTTTGACGGAACTGCACTCTACGGAAAAGACCTCGCAACATACGAGCTTCTATAGAGTCTGATGAAATTGTAGAAGGAACGAAAGGGGGAAAAGATAAATGGAGGAACGCAACGAACTGTTTACGCTAGCTGAAAAGCAAAAGCTAGATAGCGCCTTCAAAAAGGTTAACTTCAATGACCCAATGCAGTCACACGCGCTTGCCGAAATCGTATCTCGTCTTCTGTATGAGGACGTAAGACATCAGGACATTCTTTCCTTGATGTGCGATATCGAGTATTTTGAGCTTGGACAGCAAATGCAGTTTGCTGTTACTAAAGGTGTGAAAGCATTTGTGCATGAGCCGGGTAGTTATGCACCGCGTTCAGTCGTGGTCAAGAAAACTCTCGACTTGTATGCAGAACAAACTTCAGTTAACCTACAACTCAACTTGCTAGAGCTTAAGTCGGGCCGCTATGGTTCGCTTCCTGACTTGAAGCGTCAAATGGCAAGAGAGATTCTTGGGGCGAGATATGCGGCTATTTGGAATGCGTTCAAGGCCGCAGTACCGAGCGGAACCGTTGGAAACTATCACACAATTGCAGCGGCATCTGGTGCTGACGATAAGATGGCGCTACTTAATCGCGCGATTACCAACATGAACGATAGAGGAGCCATACCAAAGGCTATCGTTGGTCGCTATAAGGCTGTAAGTTGGATTTCTGATATTTCAAGCACATACTACTCTGACGAGTGGCGCGGAATCAGAGATAGAGTTGGATTCCTTGGTGCTTATCGCGGTATTCCAATTGTTTATCTAACTCAGTACGAGGATGGTTATGGACAGCTTCGTATTGACGGTGATAACCTGTTCATTGTAGCAGAGGGATGCGGTAAGTTTGGAATTCAGCTTGACAATTTTGTGACGGATGCTGTGAATGCCGATACTCTGGATTGGAACTTACACTTTACGGAAATCTGGGGTGCTGGTGTTACATATGCAGAAAGACTACAGAGACTTTACTTCTCGTAGTAGTTAGGGGAACTTCGGTTCCCCGCCGGAATTAGGGAAGGAGAAGGACATGGACGAAAAGAAGATTAAGGTATTGTGGTATGGAGATACACCAGCCGTACAAACTGGATTTGGCAGGGTGGCAAGAGAACTTCTTAACAGGTTACGCGAAACAGGTAAATACGAAATTGTCTGTTTAGGATTGAACGATAGGGGTGAACCGCATCCTATCAGGGAGAAGTTTAAGATTATCCCTTGTCCTGATTTGAAGGAAGACCCTTATGGGTTTAGAATGTTGGGTCAAGTAATTAACATGGAAAATCCAGATATACTTCTGACGCTTAATGATATTTGGGTTTATACGGGTTTTGAAGAAAACGGGAACAAGGATTGGTTTAGGCAAACTATTCAAAATACGAAAGCCAATCTGCCCGTAGTTTGCTATTTTACAATTGACGGCAAACCTAACGCCCCAGAATGGGATGAGTTCATACGCTGGGTAACAGTTCCAGTTGTTATGAGTGACTATGGAGAGCAAACCGTACTTGAGACTGCTCCTGATGTAGAAGAAAACTTGATGAAAGCATATCACGGTTCTGGCGTGGAATATTTTAAGCCTGTTGAGGATGAAGCCCGAAGCGTTGCCCGAAAGAAGCTAATGGGAAATAAGCCAATTGATGATAACACTTTTATAATTGGTGTTGTATCAAGAAATCAGCCGAGAAAGAATTTACCAACGCTTCTTCATGCTTTCAAAAAATATGTATCTGGATACTGGAAATGTCCCAAATGTGGATACTATCTATCGGATGTTGATTCATACTGTGAAATCTGCTGGAAACCAGCAAGTGAGATAAAGAACGAAGTTGAAAAGGTTGAAGGTAATGAGAATGCATATCTTTATCTTCATATGAGCCTAAGGGACGGCAGAGGCTACAAGTTGGACAAAATTATTCGGGACAATAGAATTCCGAATATAATCGCAAACCCAAGACACAATGTTGCGCAGGGAGTACCAATTGAACAGCTTAACCTTATCTACAACGCTTTTGACGTTCTGTGTCAGCCAACATTTGCAGAAGGATATGGGCTTCCTCCAATTGAAGCTTCTGCTGCCGGGGTTCCAACTATAGCAACCCATACTACAACGATGGCAGAAATGTTCAAGGATGGAAGAGGCGAACTGGTTTTAGCTGATTCTGTTTATGTTTTAGCAGATGCCGGACAGTGCAGAAAACACAACATTTCAGAAAGCGGCCTTATTGCGGCATTTGACAAGCTATACAAGAATCCAGAACTCAGGAAAGAATACGGTCAAAAGGCTAGGGAGTTTGCGCTTTCAAGAACATGGGATATGGCGGCTGAAGTTATAGACGAAGCTGTGCAAAAAGCTCATAGCCAAACCTTTGATGTATATGACCTATTTGAAAAAGATACAAATAAGAAATTCTTAATTATCAATACTACACCTAATCCAGAAGATGTTGTCAATATGATTCCAGCGATTAGGGCAATATACAAGAATGAAAATAAGCCTCAGATTGTTTGTTTGGTTAGAGATTCGTTTAGCAATATTTTGAATGGCCTTGAGTTTATTAGAGCGTCTAAAGGCATTAGATATTCTTCTCTGAATCAAAAAAAGTTGGCAGAAGGTGGAGTTAGTGTTATAAATCTGAGCGGAATTTGGGAGAACTTTTCTGTAGCTATGTTCCCAAATATTACAGCGGGAGCAAAGGAAGCTTTTTGCGCTAAGCTCGGCCTTAACTGTGAAAAGGGAATTAAGTTTGGCATGACAGACGAAGAGAGAATGTTTGCCAAGAACTTTTTGAAAGAGCACAACGATAAGCTTAAGATATTCGTTGCAACCGCTGGTGTAGAAGAGAATGTTTATGACTTCTTTAAGTGGAGCAAGGTAATTAAGCACTTAGCACAAATGAAAAACGCAGCCATTTTTACTGATTTGGTAAAGAGGCCTTTTGAAGAAGATATAGAAGGAGTTCATTTTCTTGGTGGAATTACAGATATTAAACAGCATTTATCTATAGCTAAGTATTGCGACATTTTAGTAACTTGCGATAATATCTTTTTGATGCTATCTAATAAATTCAATGGGTACACGGTTGCCATTGCTGCTGGCTCAGACATAAAGAATAAATATGACCTAGATGATTGTTCTACAATAGCAAATGATAATGGCTCATTCCCGTGTTGGCCTTGTAACAGAGTTCCCGGTATTCAGTGTTTAAAAACTGGCAAGAAGGGTATTGCTGCATGTATTCAAACAATTCAGCCAGCAGAAATAGTATCTCTAGTAATGAAAGCCAAGAAGGAAATAGGAGCCTAAGGAGGTAACTAATGGTCAGAAGTATAATCGCAACTCTTATCATATTGTGTTTTGTTCCCGCTGCATTTGCCTTGCCGTGGAATAGTTATATGTATATCCCAGACCGGGTAATTACTGGAACATACCGATATGCAGATACAGATAATCAGGATGTTACAGGTGAAGATGATGGAACAGAAGCCGTAACAGTCACCTTTGCGTTTGAGCCAAATTTGATTGTGTTTTCTTGGGACGATGCAACCAATGAAGTTCATTTACAGTTTACTACATCTGATGGCGATAGTAGCTATATTGCACCTAGCTCGGTTTTTCATGTAGAACCGGGGGAAACACACTTGTATAATATTACAGGTTTGGCTTCTGTTAAAGTATGCTTGAGAAACGATGGAGATTCTGGCAAATTTAGAATGGCGTATTTTGCTAGATAGGGGGGGAATAATGTTTAAAAAAGTTATTCTCCCGATTATACTGCTTCTGGTTTTATTTGGTATTTCTCAGGCAGTTACTAATCCTTCCGCGTGTAGCGATACATGGTATATAGAAATTGAAGACGTAACAGTTGCCCAAATTATGGCAACTATGAGATATTGTGAAGCTAATCAAACTTTATATGGATATTGCGACCCAGAACATGCATTATATCAATCTACTGACCATGCTGAAACATGGGAAAAAATATTCGACTACGATATAGATGCAGACCCGGTTCCGTCTTATGTATATACTAACCTTTTTGTAGATAGTAATGGAAATTTATATCAGATAGTTAGGCCAACTACAGATAATGAATTATGGAAATTATCTTATAATACCGAAACAGAAAATTGGGATTATGATTCGGTATTAGGAATGGATTGCGTAACAAACGGAAGTATATTTGTTAGCGGTTTTGATGAAGATTCAGAAGGTAATTTGTTTTTTGGTCAATATTCAGCAGGAGTTGGTTTTTGCGATACCTGTGCGGTTGCATTTAAAAGCATAGACGGCGGAGAATCGTGGACAAAACATTACGATGCAGATGAAGATGAAAAATATTCTACTCACGTTCATATCTATAAGATAGACCCATATACTGGCTATCACTACATGGCATTGGGCGATGGTGGTGCAGCTAACAACGCTGCATGTGACCCGCCATATAATGTAGAAAAACGATATATGTTGCGTTCGAAAGACGGCGGAACAACGTGGGAAACAATTTGGTCTGAAGCATGGGGCGCACAAAGCATTACAATGGCTTTTAATGAGGAATATAGGTTCATTGGAAGTGACATAGACGGCAACAACTTTTTATATAGAACAAGTAATGATACAAATTTTTCGTCTTCTTTAACTCTTACTGAAACTCAACAGGGATATATTTGGGCAATGGCCGCGAACGATGATACCGTCTATTGTTCTACCGTCGTAGTTTCTGGCGGTAGTAAAGAGGTTTGCCTGTATATGTCACTAGATTCTGGCGAGAATTGGTGCAAGGCATATACTTTCTTGGAGTCTGATGCAACCGATATGTGGGATGGTTGCACCTGGATAATTGGTCCAGATGATGATGGATATTTCTATTGTTTTGTAGGAGATGATGCTGATGGAGAAGACCCTGCTTCTTACAAAAACTATAGATTCAAGGCTGTAACATTAAAATCTTACACCATTCATCCAACTGACTCAGAGGCAGATTATACAACTATAACAAATGCAATTGCCGGAAATGCTTCAAGAGGAGATACATTAAAACTTTTAGATGGCACTCATGCCGCTAATGCAGATACGTTAAATTATGCAATGACCATTAAAAGCTATTCTAACAATGCTTCTGCTTGCATTATAGAAAACGCTTCTGGAACGGAACACGGGTTTGTTATTGACGAATTGTGCAGATTTTCTAATGTTACATTTACAACTGATTCTGCTTTTTCGTCTGGTAAATCTATGTTTAGTTTGGCTGATGGTGCAGACCTTAGATTAAATAAAGTAGTTTTTAATAACTGCGATTCATCCGACCATCCATCTGGTATATATGCAACAGTTGGGGGCGATGTTTGGATTAACTATTCTGAAATTAGAAATTGCGATAATACCGGAACTGGCGAATATGGTTGGGCGTTTTTCCAAGATGCTTGCCTACGGGCTGATTCGCTTTTGGTGGCTGATAACACTGGTGATTATGCTATTATAGGGCATTATGGCGCTACGTTGCAAGAATCGCTTTATTTGTATAATTCGCTATTTGAAGATAACTCAAGTGAAGATAGCGGTGGAGCTATACACATAAATGCTTTTGATGGTGATGGCCAAAATACGATAATTAAACATTGTACGTTTATCAATAATGAATGTGCAGATGCGTCAGACGGACAAATTTGCTATACGGGAACAAATCATGCATCGCGCAGCCATGAGATGGCTTGCAATATTATAGCCAATGCAGCAGAAACAAATGCCATGTCTAATTGGACGGTTGATATGTCTTTTGGAAGTGGTGTATTTGGGAATGCATCTGACACGCTGTATGCCACTGTTAATGTGTTTCAAATTACAAATGACGCTGAATTTGCTACCGAACACCCTGCTTGGGGGTCATATGTTCCAACGAATGAAACCGTATATGAAGACCTTGTACCCTTACCCGGTTCTTACTTTGATTGTTTTGGAGATTATATAGGCTATATACAACCTGTGGCAGCTAGCGCAAATAACAAAGGGCCAGTAAAAGCTGCTCCAGAAGCGATAAGAATTTGGAAATATTTCTATTATCACTAGGGGGCGATAATGGATGCAGCAGCAATTCTTAATTATACCAGAAACGGATTAGGCGACTATAAAACAGTTGCTACTCGCGTAGTAGATGAGATTGTTACATCTGCGTATCAAACTACTGGCGACAATTACGAAACCGTATACGAAACTCAGAATCTGCCGATATCTGCTTCTTCTGCTTCTGATGTATACTTCAAAGGCGGAAGATGGTGGTATACAATTGCAGATACTGGCGACGATGAAACACGTTGGGTTAAGTGGGTTTCATCTTCTGGCTGGTTCATGCTCGATAGTGGCGCAACCGCCCCTGCTGTTGGTTCTGCTGTTAAGATTGGGTATACCTATGATAGCCCCCAAGAGTACACGTTCAGGGATGAAGAGCTTTACACTTATATTCAGAATGCAGCAATATGGGTAAATAAAGAAAGCAGCGATATTACGGCGTTTAGCACAGCAGGAACTCCTAGCGGTTTGGATTTGGAAATAAGTCCAGAACCTTCTCAATTTACAGGTAGGTTGATTTCTAAAGTTGCTCAGCTAGAAGCTAGATTCAGACTAGAATCGGAAAGAAATACCAGTTCAATTTATGTGCGCCAAGGTCAAGTTACGATTGATACCACGAAAGGCGGAGCTAATCGCAACGAAGCTATTAAGACGCTTCAGGGTGAAATCAAAGCTATGCTTGATACTCTAAGATTAGGAGATATATCAGGAGTTAGAATTGACCTCTATAGCACAAAGGATGAGAATATATACGACCAAGGTTATTTGCAAGAAGCAAACGAAGATTTAGGGAGGTAATCTATGCCTAAATCTTATGTGCCAAGAAGTGTCATAAAGACATATCAGGAAGTAATGGACCAAGTTAACAAAGACTTAGGAAGGTCTATTACTATTTACATGCGGGGGGACCACGACCCTGATATTGTTTGGGATAGCGGAGCAAACTGTCCAGTTAATCCTCAAGATTATCCAGATGAAGATGAGTGGTGGGAGTGGACGACCCACACGATTAACAACGTAAGTACAATCTGGGGCGACGAGATGAGCCAATTCTTTCCTGCTGGTAGATTTGAACCGCATGAATGTGAATTGACGGTTAATCTATCAACTGTGCTGATTGACCCTTCAGATGTTAACTCAGATACTTACTTTGATACAATGGCCTATTGCATAGTAGATGGAAAGAAATGCGTAAAAAATTCTGTGGTTACTAAGATGGGCCTTAAAGACCTATACATGTGCAAGGTCACGGTAACAAGCAAGTTAACGGATGATTAAAAAAGGAGAGGTTATGAATATGGAACAAGGTATCAATATAGCAGATGTTGTGCCGGACGGAATAGTAGAAGATATTCTGGTTAGCACAAACTCGATTACGGACCTTATGAAAGATGAAGTAAACAAGGCAATTAGGACAGTTTTGTATATACTTGAAAGCAACTGGCGCGTCAAAATGGATGTAAAAGGCAAGCCAATGTTTAGTCCAGACCCTGTTAAGAATGACCCAAAGTATCAATCTGCAAGAAAGGCCGTATTGGATGGATTTAATGATTACAACAGGTTTATGATTTTCAGGATTTTGAATCCTCTATACGAACAGCACAATGAATCTGTAGATTCCCTGTCCGAAGAAATTCAAAGGCTATCTCAGAAGTAGGAGTTTTTTATGCCGCTAGCAATTAGAGAAGAAATGGGCGCTGGTGGAGATTGGATGTATGCTGTTTTTGTTCGTACAATCGGGCTGAAGGCAGACGTTCAACAGATTGCCAATGCTATGAAGAAAATAAAATCCGGCGGCAAGAAGACTTACTACAATGTTAATCTCAATGCGAAATTATTTAGAGACTTAGCGGCTACCTATGGTATGCTAGGCGGAAAGGGTATGAGTTGGGAAGGCGGATATCTTCACCAAGAGCTTGAGAAGTTGGGAGAAAAAGAAAAGCAACGTTCCGCTCGTAGATATGAGGCTACTATAGGAAATAGGGCTTCCGAATTTTACAACGACAAAAGTATAAAAGCTTATATTGAGAGCGATTTATACTATGAAGTTGAAGCTACAGATAGGGGAATGGTCTTGGTTTGTGCTAATAAGAAAACTTTGGACGAGTGGACAAAAGATTGGCGCGATAAATACGACGGAAAAGATACCGCTGAGTTCTGGCGTGATGGAAATGTTCCTGACTATCTAAATAGCGGAATAGGCTACTGGCGTTGGCAGGAATTTGGTTCTGGACCCGCACAGCATTGGCTTAAAACGACAAGGGGAACCCCCGGCGGTAATGTACCCGCTAGGCATATTTTCTTGAGAACTCAGGGCGAAGCCCACGAAGCTTCTAAAAGACTTCTAGATGAAACAGCAAGGGCGATTATTGATGATTATGGAAAGCGCTTAATTAAGACAATCAAGAGTCCATCGGCTGCTTTGCAAGGTGTTCTATAGTGGAACGACTTCGCAAAATAAAGAATGCATTCAAAACTCACGTTGAGGGTTTGTTAACAGATGCGGGATATAGCACCTTTACGGTTACTTTTGCATATCCCACGGGACATGTATCAAATCCTGCTGTAGCTATTGATGTTGTGAGTAAAGTTAGAGAAAGATACGAAATAGGGTCTTACTCAAAATATCAAGATGATATCAGGTTTGTAGTTAGCGTAATTGCTAGGTCAGATGGGGAAAGATTAGATATGGCAGATATCATCATGAGAGATTGTGATGATATCTATATTGAGACTACTAATACTAGCGGGTGGTCTTCTACTAATCTGATAAGCAACTCTACTTTTGACGATTGGACGGGGTGGCAGAATAATACGGCGGATATGACCAATACGCCTTTTTATTGCGACCCTAAAAATCCCCCCTGTCCCGTTGCTGGTACTTGCCCTTGGGCTAATAGAAACATAGATGTTCCTCAGTGGTATCTTTCAGACGAATTTCGATATGAAGGAACGTATAGCGCAGGTGTTGCAATAGAAGAAAATAGAGAGTACGGAGCTTGTTCTGGCACTATGCTGTCTTTTGGTGCTGGAACCTATTTGGTAAGCGGAAGAGCATATAGAGAAAGCAACATTGTTCAAGCTAAAATACTTGTTTTTGATGAAAGCGATATGTGGGGAACGCCTTTAGGAACAACGAACAATGTTTCGGAAGCACAACCAAGTATGCACGATATCACAAGAACATGGTATACAATTACTGGTGAATTTACATTAGCAGAATCAAAAAATGTTATTCCTGTTCTTTATGCATTAACTGGTACGATAGATGGAGATGTTTCTACTCCTTGCGCAGATGATAACCATGCCGCTTTTGATTCAGTAGGTTTGTATCAATTGATTCAAACCGCAGGAAGTAGCGATAAGGTTTTTCTAACAGATGTAAGAGATTTAGGCAATGACGTAAGATGGCATAAATACGAATCAGTTATAGGAATAGGAGCAATAGACGACAGATGAGACAAATGCGCTTAGCTGACAGGAGTTTGCACTATTATTTGGAAAATAACCTGACTAGTATATGGGGAAGTTTTCTTTCCGTTATAGACGGATATCCTTATCCAGAAGACGATATAACTCTTCCTACTGTTTCTGTTGATTATCTATCGGGCAGTTTAGCTGGGCTAGAAATAGGAACGGATAACACAGAAGATACGATGATATTTGAGATAGATATCTTTGCGCGAAGCAAGGGAGAAAGGGATGACCTTTCAGATATTGTAGAAGGGTTGTTGGTTAGCGGTTGTGACTTGCTCCAATTTAGTGGAGGGGGTGCTGGTGAAAGCTTGGGCTATATGGCGTTTGAGCGGATAACGTCTAAGCCAGTATATTACGTTGGTGGCCTACCTTCCACTTTGGCGAATCGGGCTGTAGTTACGGCAAGAGCCGATGTCGTGACGACAGGGAATTAAGCGGTAAAGAAAGGGGGAAACTCTAGAATGAGCAAGCCTAAGAAAGTTAGATTTACTGGTGTATTGCCCTTTGTGAACGGCTCTCCAATCTCTAGGGTTCAATCGTTCTCGATTGACCCTGACCTGAACTTCTCAGAGGTTTACGAGCTTGGAAATCCTAATATTGTACAGTATGACAGGGACACACCAGATGTTACGGTTACAATGAATACAAACGACTTTGCCTCAATTGGTAACCTGAGAAAGATTACTGATGTTAAAACTGGCACAATTTCAATGTCGGACCTTGAAGGCAAGTCTGTTGCTGTTTCTGCGTTAATCGAACAAGACGGTGCGCTTTCAAGAACGGCTGTATCTGTAAACTGCTACGTTTCATCAATTGCGTGGAGTTATGACGTTGGCGGCGTAGCAACTGAAAACTACTCATTTACAACAGATAACAAGACGATGTTTTCTACTACTTACAAGCAAACAATCGTTGTTCCGCTTATTTGGCTTGGTAGCGGAAGCACAACAGTCGCTTCGGGTTATGTAGCATCAGGAACTGGCGTTTTGGGTACTGGCACAACTGACCAGTTGAGTCATTACACATTCGACGCTGGCTCAAGTGCTCTCTATAATCTGAGTGGATACAAAGTCTTGTACGTCTGGAATGACTCTTGGCGAAGCGATGCGGTTGGAACTACCTTCGCTGAAGGTGATGTTGCACTCGGCGCAGAAGATTCTTACATCACTTGGACAGGTACAAACTGTGCAACTTCTGGAAATAGAATCTTTGCGATTGCGTATAAAGTAGTAACTGATGCCAATATTGACTCGTATAGTACCGAAAGCGGTATTGCTAGCGTTAGAAAGGGACAAGTTACCATTGACATTGCTCCTGCTGGTTCGGGGGGAACTTACGAACAATGGTTCCGTGTTCAAACATGTAATGTTGACGTTGACCTAGCAAGGGATACTCTGGAAGAGCTTGGAAACTATTACGCATATGACCAAAGCCTTCCTGACCCCATCATTGCTACGGTTAACCTAACGATGATGGATACTGACCTTGAGGCATTCTACGAGGCAGCTGGACTTAGCTGGGATGAGGATACAGCTACAGAAATTGATTTGGCGGACTTTGCGCGACAAGCTGCTGTGAGAATTAGGGTCTATTCTGATAAGGACAGACTCGCTTCTCAACTGAAGAAAGAAATCGTTCTTGACCAAATTCAGGTTACAGCAGAATCGTTTAGCGTTGATGTCCAAGATAATGCGCGTCAGACGATGACAGCAACGACTTCATATCTGACAATCTCCGGCGCAGATTTAACTGCTCCGTAGTGTTAGAGTTCTAGGTATATATACCTAGAACTCTAGTAATAGGCACGGTAATGGCTAAGGAGGACATATGGATACCCTACTTCCAACTGGCGAAAAAGATACCTATACGGAACTAACCCGCCCCGATACGATTGAAGAGGTACAGCTTAAACGGAATCCTGCGGAAGCGGTGGACAGCGACAGGATGGCTATGTTTCAGGCTGAACTTCAGCGTGGATATCGAGAATTTGATATCCGTGGTCGCAAGGGGCGTATTCATTTTCCTACCGTTGGAGATGAAGAAGAAATTGCAAATGCTTATTCTCAGGCCTATAATATCATAGTTGGTAATAAGGCAATGAAAACAATTGCAGAGCTTGAGGAGATATATAATGAACGAGGATTGTGGACAGAAGAGACAGATAAAGAGCTTGAGAAGCTAGAGGAAGACATAGAAGATTTCAAAATGCAGATAACAGACCTTTCTCTTGATGAGAAGTTATCTGATGAAGACAAGGCAAAAGAAGCATCTCGCTTGTTTGAAGCCCAGAAGAAGAAGGTTTTGGCCTTGTCTCGATTACAAACTAAGAAGCTGGACCTCTTTGGAACCTCTATAGAATCTAGGGCAAGAGAAAGTTCTATAAAAGCTAAGATGGTCTGTTGCGTAAAAAGTGAAGATGGGGAGAGAATTTGGCCTACCCTTGAGGCATTAAGCGAAGAGACAGATAGGATTTTTTATGATTTAGTAATGAAGAAGGCTATGCTTTTTTGGGGAGGATTGCCAGAAGATTTTTTAGGAGAGTTGCCCGTAGCGCAACTTGGAGACTTAGAGCTTTAGCGCTTGGGGAAAATGTTCACAAACTATTTGGTGAACCAGCATCAGAGTGGGATATAAACAAGACACAATTTATTATATGGGCAAGATTTTATAGTAACATACACGATGCCTTTAACGAACCACCGCCGAAGCGAATAATCAAGAATGACTATAGATTAGATATCTGGGTTGACCAGAAAAGGGAAGAGCGAAGGGTTAGATTGTACGGGGGAGGAAATGCCAAAACGAAAGACGGAAGTGCTAAGAATGTCAAGGATTCTGTCTCATTTGGTTCCGACCTCATTAGACAATAAGGCGGATTATTATGGCAGCAAAAGAATATTTTGCACAATTGCTTGTTCAGTTTAGGGGCGATGGCAAGCACTTAGTAGCAGAAGAAAAGAAAGCCTATAAGCGCCACAGTAAGCTTAAGAAGGATTTAGAGAAACCTACTAAGCTTAAAGTGGACATAAGTGCCATAAAGAAACTCATTGAAAGGGGTACAGGTGCAAAGGTAACAGTTAAAGATATGGCAACAGAGATAAACCGCCTTAACGCTGAAAACGAGCAAGCCAAAAAGACGATGAATTCTATGGCTGGCGCTGTTACAAACATGGCAAACAAGGTAAATAACCTCAAGCTCAAATTAAGCGAAGCTAGAGCAAATCAGTTACGCATGAACAAGATATTTAGGGATGGCGAACTGGCACTAAAGGACTTTGACAAGATGATGTCAATTGCGTTTCAGAAGCTTGTTCGTTATCGTATGATTTTCTATACAGGAAGGGCCGCACTCAGAGCTTACAAAGCTGCTATTCAAGAAAACATCAAGGTTATGTATGAAATGGTTCAGATTCAAAAAGTCATGGATACGCAGATGTATAACAGAAACAAGATATGGAAATTAGCTACCGATACATCAAAGAGATACGGCATTTCGATAAAAGAAACGCTTAAGGGTATGAAGATTTGGGCACAGCAAGGCAGAGAGCTTAACGAGATTGTTTATCTTCATAATTCTGCCCTTACTCTTCAGGCTATTGCTGGAATGTCAACTACTGACTCAGTTGAAGCACTTACGGCTGCAACAAATGCATATAAACTGAGCATGACTGACCTCCCTACTCTTATAGATGCATGGCAGAATGTACAAAGGCGACACGCTGTTACAGCAAGAGATTTAGCTAACGCTATGAAACTGGTAGCTAATGCCGCTGACCAAGTTGGCGTTGATATGTATGACCTTGCTGCTAGCGTTACGGCAGTTGTAGCAGTTACCCGTAAATCTGGTACGGCAGTTGCTAATAGTTTAAAGACAATGTTCAGCCGTTTCACTCGACCCGTAGTTCAGAATGTTCTTGTGGGAGTTGGCGTTTCTACAAGAGAAGCTGTTTTCCAGATGAGAGATATGGATGACGTTTTGGATGACCTATTTGTTAAATGGGACTCTCTTAATGACGTTCAAAGAAAGAACATTGCCTATGCGTTTGGCGGAGTTAGGCGTTACGCTGACTTTCTAGCTCTCATGGAAAACTACGGAGAAAAACTTCAAGCTGCTGCTGATGCACATGCTTCGCTAGGTGAATCAGAGAGAGCTTTGGAGATTGAACTTAGTTCAATGAAGAAGATTCTTGATACGCTTGTAGCTACAACTCAGGAACTTGGAATCCACATGGGTTCTGTCTTTGTTGGAAGAGAAACCCCAATTCATGGAATAACTGTTGCATTAAAGAAGATGAGCCAAACTATGCCGGGACTTGCAAAGGGTATTGGATTGGCTGTTGGTGGGTTTGGTAAGTTCTTGGCAATTCTAACTGGTTTTGTAATTTTCAGGCAGCTTAGGAAATTACTGCTTAACTTCTCAACTGACTTAATTGTGAATTCTCAGTTAACCAGAGACTTAGCTAACGTAACTGCTGCGTATACGAAACAGCAACTCTTCTTGGAAGTTGCATATGCACAAACTCGCCGTGGCGTACAAGCTTCTATCATCTGGGATGAACTAAAGAAGAGAGAGTATGAAACTGAGATAGAATATATACAGAGACTCAAGGTTTCTCTTGTCCAACTGAGAATCGAAAGAATGCAGCAGGGTAGGTTTGGACAAGTTAAGTTGGCAGCAAGAGGCTTGTATGAGGCTGTTGGTGGGGCGGGACCGCTTATTGCAACCGGAGTGATTACTGCATATAGCATTTTCTCTCAGTTAAGACAGAAGAACATTGAAAAAGAAAGAGCTTTCCAAGAACAGCTAATTGCTACAAGCGAAGAGTTAAAAGCCTCAGTCAAGATGTATGAGCTTTATGCTAAAAAGATTGAAGTTACGATTGATAATATAGAGCGCATACGGTCTAGTACAAAGTCATATGAAGACCAGCAAAGAGAGATAAACGATAACCTAGATAGGCTTACAAAAAACGTTGGATATTTCTATGGTGAAGTTACAAAGAGAGGTGCGGCTGGTTTTGAATTGCTTACTGACGGAATGACCGACTTTAATGATAAGACAGACATTTCGATTGAAAAGCTACAGGAATTAAGGTTGGCATTTCTAGAGGCAGCAGAAGCGGCTAGTGCGGCTTATCATGGGGTAGTTGCAGATTTAACCCTATTAGGTGAAGCGGCTCTTCAAAAAATTGTACAAGGTCAAAAGCTTGCTACTGATTTTGGAAGGAAAATTACCGAATCGGAAGGCTACCTTCCTGCCATAAATGCACAAGAAGCAGCTAGATTAACAAGAGAGCTTCTTGCTTCACAAGGAAGCAAAGGGGTATGGGGTCCAGCCGGAGGAATTGGATATAAGCTTGGCTTTTACGATACTATAATCAAAGATGCCGAAAACTTTGTTATTGATTTCAATAAACTGCTTGATGAATTAAAGAGAACTGGTGGTCCAGAAGTTAATAGAATTCTACAAGAAGTTTTCCCAGAAAATGTTGCTCCTCCTAATTGGAAAGCTGCATTTACTAGATACTTAGATGCTCTTGGTGATTCAAAAACAATAGAAGATTATGAAACTGCATGGGAAAATCTAAAGCTTGAAATGATTTCAACGGCAAATACTGTTTATGCAGCTGCGCAGAAGCTTCCTAAAGTTTTCGGTGATGTAAATCAATGGATTGAAGGGATGAGGTTATCTGCTAGCATAGTTGCCGAGGTTGGAGTAGACGTTGATATTTCTCCAGATTTGGCAGAGAAACTTGCAGATAAGTGGAATTTTGTTTTAACGGCTGCTTATAAATCAAGAGAGTTTATGGAGTCCCATAACCGACCTTTAGGCGAATTCATTCTGAATGCAATTCCTTCTCTTAGTGGTGAGGAAGAAGAAACTCTTAACGAAAGAGGAAAATCATTAAAGAGAGCGATAGATGGATACTATGCATTTGCAGGAGAAGCAGCAGCAGAAGCATTTGCAGGATTAACAAAGAAGGCACAGGAACAAACTTCTGAGCATGATATCTTTCAGGCTATTATAGGAAAGTTTGAAGAAGAACCTACTTATGCTGTACAGATAAATACTGTTAAGGACATAATAAGTAAACTCGGTGTTGAAATTAATGAGTCTATGGAAAAGGCCGTAAAGAACCTTGGGGAAATAACAGCCAAGACCAAAGAACTGCTGTCTCTTGAAAAAACTATTGATGCATTAAAGGCTGGCGGAGCTACGGATAGAGAAATAACAGACTTACTATATGACCGCCTAAGGCTAGAAAAAGAACTAGAACAACTAAATAAATCTAATGCCAATACGACACAGAAAGAGCTAGACCATAAATACGAACTGAAAGAAGTTGAACTAGAGATATCAATCATCTACAATACTATAATGAAACAAACGAACAAGATTCTAAAAGATACGGAAAAGCTGTCAAGAGTTGAAAAACAGATAATGAGAACTGTTGCGAAAGTTGCTGGATATTCAGATGCAGAAAAAAGGCTTCAGGAGCTTGCTGCTCAGTTAACAGTATTGAAGCAACAACAAGTCCTTATGGAAGATGGCGTTAGGGCTATGAGAGAGCAACTTAGTGCGCGTATAGCTTTGGTTTATGGTACAGAAGAGCATGCAAGAATGCTAATGCAGATAGATGATTTAGAGGGTTCTGTTCTTAAGAACATGGAAGACCAAGCTGATATTGCCGAGCAGATTAGAATGCTTCCTCTGCTTCAAGACCTAGAGGATGTGCAGAAGTATATTAAAAATACCGAAAGCTACTGGAAGTCTATGATTGGAGGAATAGTAAAAGGTATTGTTGCAATTCCAGATATTCTTGAGGACAACTATGAAAAACAACTTGAGTGGGAAGAAAAGATTGCCGATAAGAGGGATGAACTTAACCAAAAGATTGCAGACCTTGAACCCTCATCTGAAAGTTATGAAACCGAACTTGCATATATAGATGCTCTTAGTGAAAAGATACGAGAAGCAGAAGAAAGGGCAAAGAGCTTTACTGGAGCCGTTGAAACTTTGAGGGGTGTTGGTCAGGCTATGGCAAAACAGGTTGGTTCTGCTTATGCTAATATCTTGCAGGATTCAATGTCCGACACTCTACAAAAGTGGATTACCGGAAAGCAAAAGTATGACTTCGAAGGTAAAATCATAAGGGGTTCAGAAATTGGAGCACAGAAGTTCTACGACGCAATTGTTCGCGCTTCACAAGCGGCACAAGGAACTCTACCATATACAACAGAACCGGGAATGAGTCCTCTTGGCGTTCATTATCTGAGCGACCTTGGAACTTATGCAATAAGAATGGGCGAAGATATCAAAACATGGGACGAAAATTCTCAACAATGGGTTAGGGCCGCAGGAGATTATGGCAAAGAAGTTTCAAATGCATTAGGAAAAGCAGAAGGTGCTACTGGCGAAACTAACTGGCAAGCATTTGCTCAATACGGTTCAATAATTGCGGCTTCGATGATGCAAAGAGGAAAAACTGGCGCTTCACAAGGAGCTTCCCTGTTTGGCGGTATGGCTTCGATGGGAATAACTGCTGCTGGCGTAACGGGCGGCTGGGCAGTTGCCGCTCCTATTTTGGGTTCGCTTCTTGGTGGCCTTGTTGGTCCGCATCTTTTCAAAGATGAAGAACTTGACCTTAATGTGGATGCTCTTGAGGATAATACAAATGCAGTTAACAACAATACAAGGGCCATTGAAGAGTTAACAGAAAGATTAATTAAGGCTCCAAGCACGTTTACGCTTCCGGCTTTAGCAGGAATTGGTGGTGGCGGAGGAACTTTATCAAGTGATTCAAGATTGTCGGGAACAAGAAAGAAATATCTAGCATAGGGGGTAAAATGGTTCGCATAAGATTTTATACAGGAAGTTGGTCTGGACCTCCTGCTGCGGGAGATTGTTATGAGGTTCCACGTAATCCCCAAAGAATCAATCCAGAAGATAGTGCTGGTGACGGGTATGGCGTTGGATTAGACACAGGTTTCTATTCCAATCTAACCTACGACAATCGCAATCAGTATATAACTTGGACCCGCACTCCTGCTACTGATGAATTTGTGGAAATGGTAAACAACTTAAAATCTTATGTTGGCTATGATTATGTCTATGCAAACTTTGGTAATAGTCTTGTGGTTTCTCTATATGGTACTGGTGATGCTTGGTATAAAATTAGAGTAACCTCTGTTCCTATTGATAGAGCACCGGGGTCAGAAAGCTATATAAGCGGAACCAATATGTACAACTACTATAACAGTATTCAATTAAACTTCAGAATCATAGAGAGCATGTAAATGGCTAGATTACAATTTGCTGACTTTCTGAAATATAGCGGTGGTGCTTATGAGACTATCGTTAATCTATATGAAGTTCCCATTAACCCTATAGAAATGAGTGAACCGGGACTATCAAGAGCCAATACTATCGGTAAGATTGGCGGTCCTGCTACCTACATGTATGGGGTTTATGAAAGTGACGTAAGAACCCTGACTTGGAAAATGTTGCCAGCTAGGTCTGAATTTCAGACAATGATAGACACCATAAAAGACTATAGAAGAGCATACAAGATGATAAGGATTGGGACAGCGGGCATTGACCATAAGGAAGATTGGTTTCCAATTTATGTAATTGATGTTGAAGTTGAGTATCCAAATGCACCGGGAACAAGACATTATTGCACTTCTCTGACTGTTTCGTATGCAATTCAACGAGATTGGGGATATTCGTGTGCTTTGGCTTTTACCGAACCAAAAGGTACAGGTGGAGAACTTTGGACTTCCTAATAAGGGGCAAACATGAGACATGTTAGCAATGCTACCAAAGACATGTACAAACAAAAAAAGAAAACTCCTGTTGGAAGGGTTGATATTTATGATACACCTTACACCGTTCCTTCTAATGGATTTAGAATAGAATTTTCGGAGGGGCTAAATGGCTCTAGCCGTGGAGACATTGTTTATGCAGGAAATGATTCTAGAGTAATGTTTGATTGGGGGGAAGGCGTTCCTTCTCCAATTAGCAGTTCAATCTATCAGGTTTACTGGATGGGTTATTTTTATGCTAGATTCACAGGAACCTATAGCTTCACACTGTTGTGCCCAACTGCTGCTGCTGGCAAATGGTATATGTCAACTAACCAGAGCGTTCATTGTAGCGGTCTTTCTACGCTCTTGTTTGAAAAAGAACAAGGAGCAGGAATTGCAGAATCTGGAACTTTCGTTGCAACCGCCGGAACGTGGTACCCTATTCGTATTGAATATTGGTCTTATGGTGCACCTTCTCATATTGTTGCCCTGTTTAGAGAACCTGAAGGTGTTCAGGATGCTGACGGAAAGTGGAGTGATTATGATTCTGATGGCTCTCATCACAATGGGACAGTAGTAGAAGAGCACAAGGTTCTGTCCGCTGGAAACGTCAATTATGACTTAAGCTGGGAAAATGCTGCCGATGCAAGTTTTTTGAGTCCAGTTAAGCTGCCCGTATTTAAGATTGAAGGCAAAAAGAGACTCGGAGATATTACTGAGTATAATTTCGAGATTGGGTTAGGAACAGAAAAAGCAAAGGGTTCTTATAGTTACGACCCATCTTCTTGTATGCTCATATATAATTCGCCCAATCTTCTTGGAAACAACGAAGACCCAACTTTCTATACTGAGAAGGGTTTAACAAAAAAGCTTGGAGGAAGTTTTACTACTTCGGATGATGTTTCATATTTCCCAGAATTGAAATGTCTAAAAACAAATTACGTCGGGGATGATTGGGCACGCTTCATGGTAACCCCAACCTCTTCAGAAGCTCACACTTTTAGTGCTTGGGTATATATGTCAGACGACTATACTACTCAATCATGGTTGCATCTGCCGCGACTTCAGTATGAGTCAAACGGCGCAAGTGAATGGATAGCAAATGTTAAATTAGAAAAGAAACCGGGGGTTTGGCAGAGAGCTTCTGTTACTGTTGAACCTGATGGCACAGGCGAAAATGCAAGACTTGTATTTTATAACGTAGGCGCGGTTGCTGGTTCTATCTATTTTACTGCACCAATGTGGGAAGAAGGCACAATTGCTAGTCCATTTTCTACTCCTCAACAAGCAATAAAAAAGTTTAGATTAGTTGATGTTTACATGGGATATCAAAGTGGTTGCAATTTTTATTCTGCCGGAACCTGTACGCATGTCGTTTCTGGTTGGTTTAGTGATTCTTTATGTGGAGGGATTGGTAACCCAGAGTGTCCATATAATAGGGCAACCAGCGATGCTTATATGCAGAGATTTAGAGGAAGAATCACCGATTTTGATTTTGCTCGTTCTAGTTTAGAAGAAACTGTTTCGGTGATTTGCCAAGATTTTCAGAGTTTCCTCAAGAATTCTGTTGACGAAAATTATCCAGATACGGCTTCGTATATGGCAGCTAGATACTATCAGTCTTCAACAGATGATGGCGCTGGTCCTAATGGCTTAACTAAACCGAAAGCATATGATGGTTGGCCTTTAGATAAAGTTGTAAGAGATTTGTGCTTACATGCAGGAATAGATTCTAGCCTTTTATATGAAAGGGAGGAAGCTACAACAACCAGCGGAACGCTTTTTTATAGCGATTATTTAATTGAAGGAAAAAATACAAGATTATTTAAAAACTATAATTACGGAGTTACTAATAGTGTTTATCCTAAAGATTGGACAATAGATGACCCCGCTCCACCCAATATAGATGAAGCCTATAACTTTAAATCTGATTTTGGAGGAACTATTCTTGATAGGCTAGTTCAGTTATCTGAAACTTTTGGATATTTCTATGGAACAAGAAATGATGGAGCAATGGAATTTAAGTCAGTAAATACGCCGACAATATTTAGCCATCTAGACACGGGCGATATTTTTGGCTGGACACCGGGGGGATTTACAAGTACCAATGAGATTAAAGCTATCCAAGGTGGATACCTAAAGGCTGAGGGTGCTGGCGCTACTGCCACATGTAGGGCGTTTGGAAGCAAGTTTATTCTGGCTTTTGTTAGAGATGAAAATGCTGGATATACAGTTGGCAGATGGACAATGTATGACAGTTTTATGACTCATGTTGAGCCGGGAGGATATGCTGCAAGTCAGCCAACTATTTCGCAATGTCTAGAAGTTTATGAACATTCAGATGGTACTACTCGCTATAAAGATACATATTTCGTTTTTGAAACAGATGATTCTTTTGATATAGAGGCTTTAAAGATAAATGTTGGACATGTACATTTCCGCCCTCTTGATGCTGGAGAATCTGTAACTTGGACTTTCGATATTGAAGTTGGCGAGCTTGATATTGATGAATTTCAGGTAGGCGGTATGGCGGAAGTGGTTGAATCCGCTAGTTATGAAAAATTAGCTAATGGTCTTGATGCATTTGAAGTAACCAGAGAGGGAGACAGAGTATATGAAACTAATTCGGTTACTTTAAAGGCAGACACCTTTTATGCAATAAAGTTTTCTACTAATACATATACGCATACTAATGCAACTAGCAATTTTTACGGCACAATAAAACTGAACGGTACTCGCGCTGGGCATTATCATACTTCTCTTACCAACACTACTCCCGGCAACTGGTATATTCAGGCAATATGGCCTGACATTGATTTCATCTCTTTGCCACTAACTGAACAATCTGTTGGGGTCAAAGTTACAAGAGTAAATGATTCTGAGGTTGTATATCACGAAAGTGGGAATCTTTACTATTCTGGCGAGTGGTATTTCTATGATAGCATAAGTCCAGATACAGGAAAGAATCCCTCTGTGTGGCCTATTTATGCACAGGATTTAGTTGACCAAGATAATTACTTGGGCTGGAATGCTGCCGATACATATGATATTGAAGTTGAAAATATTAGCGGCGATACAATTAAGATAGAGGGTTTGCTTGCATATAGCGAAGATAGTCAAGCTGCTAAGTGGGGATTCTATGGTGGTTATGGAGAACTGAATGACCTCAAGATAGACATAAAATCAGAAGACTTAAGGAACGATACGTTTGTGATAGGTGCAAGAAAGGGTCCGATACGAAATCTTGATGGCAAGATTATCAATCCAAATAATCCTGAAATTGAATTTTCCTATGCAAGAGCTACGGACTTGAATTCAATTTATGGAATTAATTCGATTAATGCTGCGGGCTTTAACCAGCCATTCATTTTGCAACTTCCAAATGTTAAAACTGACGACCATGCTAAGTGGCTTGCAATAGAGATACTGAAAAAGTACAGACAGGAAGTCAAAGAGGTTTCTGCTTCTGTGGATGGAGTGGGACACATAGAGCTTGGTGATGCTATAGGAGTTGGAGATTCAGATAAACAAACCCTATCTATATATAGCCCTCTTTGGGTTAACTCAATTTCCGAAAGCATTGACGCTTCTCCTTCTTATGTAACTTCTCTTGAACTATCTTCTGTAGAGCCTTGGGAGAGCTATATAACGAAAGAAGAACCGGACATAGCTGATTTTTTGGATTCAGACGGAAATCCGCAAGCATTTGTGAATGTTTCAATTACTACAACTAGAGTAGGAGAGGGTTCTTTTACTGGTATATCTGGATACGATTGTTACGAATCGGAACAGCAAAATTATATCAAAATAACTTATTATCAGGTTATAAACGGAAACGTAAGAGTTTATGTTTTTCCTTCTGGCGCAGAAAATAAAAAAGCTAACAGGGTTTCAATTTTAATTCCGCCAAGCGAAGGTGGTGCTGGATTAGAATCTGAGCCGGTTTATCAGGATTGGGGAAAACATGAAGTTCTGTGGGATGGAATTGCGTGGAGCCAAAACGGTAGACCAACAATGAAAGATATTGGACTCTATGTAGAAGATGGAAGCTGGGGCATAGGCTTTGAGCTTATTGATTCGGCGCAAAATGTTTATAACGTATTTTCAGATAATTTACCAACTAATGATGATTTAAATGAAACTGGTGAAATATTCATAGTAACCGAATTATCAGAATATCCAACAGCAGGAAAGCTTACAATTTCTCCAACTGGATGCGGGGCAGGACATAGAGATGTTCTTTCGTATGACGAAAATGGGTTTATTAGTAGGATAGGCGAGATAGATTATGGTCATTATTGGTCAACACCAAATAGAGTAAGCTGTGCTGATTTCACAAGTGACAATGTTTCGTTCTCATTTAGTGCCTCTGGATATCACACCGGAACCGCTGCATTTACAGATAGGTGGGTAACAGGGAAAGTTAGATTATTTGTTGTTGAACAGTTGTTGCCAGATATATTCGAAATGACATATAACGGAAGCAATTTAAAATTACAAGACGAACAACAATGGAGGCATTTCACTGGATTAACCCCTAACTTGATTTTTAATTATCCTATTGGCATGAATGAATCTGCATACTGGCACCCAAATTCAACCCATTGGAGGGCATATTATAATAATTGGGGAGTTGGTGGACCCGCTGAGGTTATTACTGATGTTGACAGATACTCTATAGATATTGAAGGGTTTTTTAATATTGATACTCCGTTTAATAGAAATATAAACCCCAGAGCATGGGTTGGAATCAATACAAATACAGCTTTGACATATAATAAAATTGAACTCAAAAGATGTTTTCATGCGCTTGAGTATGGAATAGATGATAGCGGACTTTGGTGGTGGACTCAAGGCAGCCACGGTTGGATGCACTACAAAGCTGTAGTAATAGATTTCTCGTTAGTCAAGGATAGGGCAGGAAGACCAATTGCAGAGTATTTCCATTATGGAAGTGGCGGATTAGTTGCTGGAATATGGGGCGGAGGTATTGGCACGGAAAAAACTGGCTACAGATATTGTAGATTTGACAGAATGTATGGGCAACTAGGAACAAACAAAAACACTTGCGGTGCAGCAATCTGGGAAGGTGGTAATATTTGGGAAAACGTTGAAAATGTCTCGGATTGGAATAGACCGCAATACTATTGGGGCGAAAATGATTATTTTGATACATGTACACAATGTAATTCGACCTGTAAGTATAGCAGAACAAGAGTAAAAGATGCATGGTTTCCCGGTTTTGAAGACGATAACAATAACGATGTTTCTAGATGTAAGAATTTCAAAATACTTGAAGACAAAAGCCCAGAAACGGTTTCAATGATTAACCTGCCGTTCAACAAGTATGCGTTGCAACACGTTATTTTCTGGCACGATTCAGACTATGACTACTATCCTTTCAATTGGACGGCAGGAAGCGATGATGTAGTTAAGACTTCTGCATGGCATAGTTCTTCAGAATATTATTGCGGATATAGGGAATACTATTGGAAGCGCGTGTCTGCCGCAGTATGTTTAGGGGAGTATTATGCTTCTAGAGTTCTGGCTAATGGGGATTTGGTTGGCAGTTATTCGGATGGCGTTTATCATGCTGAGGCTGGCCAAATTATAGAGCCAAGGTAGGTAATAATGAAAAAGCGAGATATTGATGTTGTAAAAGAACTTCTCGATAGTCGAGAAACCAAGATTGGCTTTCTGAAAAGAAAGCCCGAAAATGAAGTTGATTATATTTTCAAATCAGCGGACAGGTATACTCCCGGTATTTCTGATATTAAAACTATTGGATTTAATGTAAGATACTTTGTTGATAGCAGTATAGAAGCTGGAACAGTTTCATACAGCGACTTCACTATTGGAAAAACGTATACTACTTATTTTGCACAAGCTGTTAATGGAAACTTGTACGATGCAAACCTAGTGCAAAATGCTCACGCAATGTATGTTACCGAGCTTTATTCGCACGTTCCTCTCGCAATTCCTTTAATCATGAAGATGGAGGCTGCTGGTGCAGCTTCTACTAACGGAAGGTTTGCAGTATACATTGATGGTTCTCCTGTTAGCAACGGAAGCTTTACTGATTCAGAAATAATAACAGAGCTTCAACTTGAGGGTGGCGAGTTCAATAGATTAGTTATCTTCGTTTCTACTAACTCTACGGCTCCTGTTTTCAAAATTATTGGAAATTTCGGCCATAAAGTTAACTCTTGGAGACTTCCACCTCCGTCAATACCTGTATGGGAATTTGGGTATCCAACCAACAGGAAACACAATGACCATATTGAGCTTAAGTGGGATGTAGAATCCTTCTATTCAATTGGAGATACAGCACATACAGTAATTGAATATTCTACTGCTAGCGGCGGACCATTTAGCGAAATTGCGGCTGTTAATTATGATACACACTATTACGTCCAAACTGCATTAGCGTGCAACTCTTCTTATTGGTATAGGCTTAGAACGAGGGACATAACATCAAACACTTCTTCCTACTCTGATGTTAAGAATGGCAGTACGATTTTTGGAAACTTCCCCGTTATTGATGTTACTATCAGCAAGAATAATGAAGAGTGGCAGTATTTCAAAGCTGACGATATAATGGATGTAAAAGTTGTCTCATCTGTTCCTCTAACTGATACGCCCGAATTTGTAATAATTCACCCTAGCGGAAGCGCGACGGGAGAAGGTATTTGTTATGCATCGGACGAGTTTGCGATGTTATCGAATTATTACTATCCGGTTACAAATAATGGTTATACTACAGTATCAGGAGCTACCCCTGCTCTTATGCCAGAAGGTACGGGTAATGGGTTTGCTATGGGGAATATATTTGGCTCAAGTAATAACCTTGCAAGAAATGGCAATTTTGGTGCAAGGTATCTAGAAACAGGTAATTCATATGCCGTTGCACACGGAGCATATATAGAAGTTAGCGGCTGGCATAGGGGCGGAGTAAATGCATCAATTTCTTATCCGCGTTACTGCTATGAAAATGAAGATACCGGAATCATGGGGCCACGGTATGTAAAAGTTGGCGGACCTTGTGATATTGATGCTGCTGGGAATTCGGTAGCAAACTATTCTTCTGGTGGTGCATGGTTCTATGGCGATATGAATGTAACTGGTGTTTGTGATGATGCTACTTGCCTTTCTGTTTATACAAGAATTGATGATGCTTACGACACACCTAATAATTGGGATGTTTCTGAATGGCAACCTAAAATGTGGATTACATACTATAGTGGTGGTGCGGCAAGCGGAACAAAGATAGATGAAGAAAATTTCGAATTAGCAGGAACAAAAGATTGGTACAGAAGTGCTGTTACTCTTTCAACTCCTGCTGGAACCGATGTAATACGAATTAGGCTTTCATCTGCATATACGGGAAATTATGTTTGCGATGGGTGTTTTCAAGATATAGATACTTGGTGGACTATTTTTGGTGATGGTGGCGATGTTTCATATTCTGGTTCAACTGATACTAGGTCGCCAACTAATGGATGCTTATGGGTATCTGGAGAATATCCAATTAATATAAAACAAAACGACGTTGCGATGATTGGGCTTCCAGATAATGTCACTTATTCTGTTTGGTTAAAAGCAGAAAGAGATATGCCAAATAAAGAGTATACTCTAAAATATAGAGATGCTTTATCTGGTGGGGGCTGGGGCCATTCTTTAACATCTTCTGGCATTACAAGAATGATAGGAGTTAGCGAATGGTCGAGGCTCTATTGGACTATTGATTCGTCTTGGTTTAATGTAAGTGCTACTGGTGTTGAATTTACACTAGTGCTTCCAACTGGAACTTTTTATGTAACTGCTGCCCAAGCAGAAATTGGCAATAGTCCAACAACATGGAAACCGGGCGACCTTAGAGTTAACTTCGATGGTATCATGCTTGAAAGCGGAAGCGAACCCTCTTCTTCCTATAGAAACAGAGAAGACGAGTTTGGCGCGTATAGTTATGGACAAAACCTTGTTTATTTTGATTACACTCCACCTGTTGGCGGAATGTACATTTCTGCTATAAACGAGTTTACAAGTAATGATGCACAGATTGTAACAACTTCTAGAAACGTATATATTATACCAACTGGAGATAGTTCAAGGGCCAAGAGTTCAGCAGGGGTATGTCCTCCGTATGATTACTTTGGAATTAGATACATCCAGTTAATCAATTCTGGAGACTGTTTTCCAACTGGTAATGATATCGTAGGCACTGGAACATGGACATCGTTTGAGTATACAGATTGGGTTCCATACAACTGGTCACTTGACGTTTCTGGTGTTGGCGAAATAGGAAACGGAACTGGTCCAAGATGGGTATATTGTCGCTACGAAGATATGGCAGGAAACAAAAGTACGGTTTCGTCCGATTCAATTATTTACCAAGCTAATGGATTACCTGCTCCTTCTGGGGTATATGCAACAGGAAGATACGCTGGTGCTAACGAGATTTCATGGTTACCGATTACTGGTAATTATGACCCATACAACTTACTTGATAGATATCAAGTAATGTCGTGGTCTGCTACTGGTGATTTCCCAGATGTTTCTTTGTCAATATGGGCAGCCGAAACTCAAGGTACGGGAATGATTCATGGTGGAGTTGAATCGGCTACGGCTTATTCTTATGCCGTAAGGTGTATTGATGTTGGCGAAACAAAGGGGGAATGGAGTGGTTTAGCAACTTGTACTTCTTATGATTACAATGACGATATGCCTCCTGCTGCTCCATTTGTATCTGGATTAACATCTGAAGCGGTTACTACTGTCTGGGGAGTTAACATAAGAGTAGGTGCAGAAATTGGTCATAGTGGAAAAAATTATGACAATACTAACTGTGAAGACTTACACAAAATAGTAGCTGGAATTCGCAGAGGCTATACTGGTGATTTTGGAGATTTAAAATACCATGTCTGGACAGAAACCCCGCCTTTAACTTTCCCAACAGGCGTAGACCTTACCTTTTATGGTCTAGAGCCATACACTTATTATGAAGTTTCGGCTTTTGCTGAGGATACGCAAGGTAATCAAAGTGCTTGGTGTACTCCTAGCGGCATAACTACAGCATTTGATACAGAACCGCCTCCTGCTGTTGGGTGGTTTAATCTGTATGCTATGTATCGCTCAATTCTTGCAAATTGGGAACTTAACCCTGTATGGGATTTCGAAAATTTTGTAATTCTTAGAGGAGACTTGTGGTATTCAGGCGGAACACTTGCCGATACTTGTACTGCTGGTACTGATATTATTACTCTCGGAGATAATAGGGGAGTTAGTGGTGGCGATATTATTGTTATTGAGCCAAACGGTGGCAATGAGGGCAGATATATTGCTAGTGGTCAAGTTGCAGAGTCTGTTACTCAAGTTAGATTGAAAGGTTTTGCAAATAATACACACGCTATTTCGAGTGATGTAGTTGTATATAGGCCTTTGACATATCAGTACAGAGGGCCGTATACAGATGAAGACCTAGACCCAGCAACCACTTACTATTACAACATCATGGCTATTGATGAGAGCTACTTAGTTAGTCTTGCATATGACCAGCATCTTGCAGCAGGAGAATATACCAATTGGCCTTCTGCCACTACCAAGGACATAAATGACGTTGGCGTAGATTGGAATTTTCTTGCTGAAGTTGTGGCTGTCAATAAGGTCAAGAATAGTTCGTTTGAAATTCCTGCCGGGGATGGTACGGAAGCTATGTTCTGGGACAGTAACGGTGATGCGGTTAGAACCGATTCATATGCTAAAAAAGGAAACTGGTCTTGTGCTATTGGTGGTACTGAAACAGTAACGTCTACTGGATTCCCCTGCGGTACTGGTGAGCACATGCTAAGCTTCTATGGTTATGATGATGATAGTGCTCCACCTTCTATAGATTTTACTGCTAAGGTTTACTATCAAACAAACGGTGGACCAACATGGCTTGAGGCAGAAACGCACACTTTCTTAGCTTCTGAGGTTCAAACGTGGGAACGATTTATTACTGGCGTAACAATGCCCGATACTGCCGTTTCTGGAAGATTGTATTTTGAGGGTGGTCCCGGTTCTACCAAAGTAATTGATGCGGTTATGTTCCAAGAAGGACCGTGGTTAACACAATGGGTTCCTTATTCAGATGAGTTTGTTCTTGGAACAGAAATGATTTCACACGTTGAAATTTATTCTGGCGGAATCCTTGCTCCTAATATTGGAGCTAACCAGATTTGGGCACAGCATATTCTCGGTGGAGCTATCGGTACTCACCATTTGACAGTTGCCGAAAGGAGATTTAATGCTGAAGCGGTCCAAATGTATCCCAACAGATATGAAAAACCACCTTGGAATGATAGTAGCGATATTGCATCGTATCCAAATTGGCCCGATGGTGACGATACTTGGTATCCTGACTGCATATATTGGTCAAGCGGAACAGTCTGGATGCAATCGGGCGGAACCTATGTTCAGACCTATAACCAATGGAATATTGGAGTTGAAGTAGAAAGCGGTTCTTATTCAGCCAATGAAAGTTGGGAAGAAACTTATTATATTGCCCTAGATTATGATGTAACTACTAATGGTGAACCAAAGAATTGTGTTGGTACAGTTCAAATTCTTAATGACCTTCCCGGTGACCCCGGCGACTCATCTAAAGGCAGGGTTTTGCTTGGAAGATGGAAAACCGGAACGGATGCCCTTGACCCATCTGGTGGAACTTTCCATTCATTTGACCTTCTTGGTACTACTATAGAAGGCGAAAATATTAGAACAGGCACAATTGAGGCTCGCCTTATTACCGCTGGTGCAATTAACGCGGAACACATTGCTGCTAATCAAATTGTAGCAGAGCATATTTCTGGTGGCTCTATTAATGTTGGACATATTGAAGTGGGGTCAAGAGCAAGAACATATGGACATAATATTAAGTTTTATCCAGACACTGTTTTATCTTATGATGTTATCAAGCAAGATGGCGGTAGTTTTTGGACTACTGGCGAAACCTACAATATTGGTACGGAAGTTGAGGTTTATTATCCCCATGATAGCGTTGACGCAAATGCAATTTATTACCTTTACTATGATACGCTTGCACAAGATATAGGATTTACTGGAGAAGATTATGCTAATGATTTAATTAGCGGATATTTATATCCTCTTGCATCATTTAGGTATACTACAGATGGCGGTGGTGATAACGCATTTGAAATTAATCATATAAGGGCTTGGGGAACTTATATAGATGGCTCAAGAATTAGCGCACATTCTGTTACCGCCGAAGAAATTCATGCCGGAACCATTACCGCTGATGAAATTGCGGCTGATGCTATAGAAGCAGAACACATATCTGCTGGTTCAATTGAAACAGACCATTTTTATGCAGCTACAATTAGTGGCGTTACATTTAGGGCTACTGGACCTTCTGGCGACACATATTTGAATGAAGACGGAGATTCTAATGACTTAAGAATTTATGATGCCGATGGCCAGCTTAGACTTAACATCGGACAAGATGTTAGTCAAAGTTTTTATGATTTTGCTCCTGATGATAATTATGGCATTAGAATAGATAGCGGTTCTGTCATAATAGATAATAGTGATTTTGATTTAGACAGAGACTGTAGTAATCCTCTTGAGTCATTTTCAAAGAATTATTCTTTCTATAATCGTTATTTTAATTTAGCGGGAGAAGAGTGGTTCGCAAGATATGATGGAGATTATAGGGAGCGCGGAACTCTTTACGCATTTTATTCAAACCAAGCTTTTAACTGCCAAGGTCTTAAACCTCTTGATTTAGATGATGTATCTGCCTGTATACCGTGGCGCTCTTTCTATGTTACATGTTACAATGCTTTAGACCATAGCGAATGTGACAGCAATAAAAGACCAGCGGGGGTTCGCGGGATTGAATTTTATGTTGTGGGCGAAGGAATGAGAGGGGTTCCGGCTTGGCATGATTATGGAGAGGATGGTCCTTATCTTGAAGATAGTATGCATGGGATACTTCCTACAGATGTATGCGCTGTGCTTGGTTATGCTAAAAAACTAAGGGCACAGATTAATTATTGTAGCAATATAATTGGGGGAGCTTTTATTGCTCACGCAGATAGGCAGGGTGGTCTTAGTGACCAAGGAATTGCAATTGGTTTATATTGCGCAGTTGACGGAAACGACCCATCCAATAAAAATGATGCCCTCATTACATATGGAAACTTAGGGCTTTTTAAGAGCAATACAGTAAAAGATAGTGGCGGAGCAGTTCTTCATACCACTGGCGTTAAGGGGATAATAACAATTTCTGGTCTTGATTTTAAGCCCGTAGGCGGAGGATATTTTGATGCTCCTAAACTTGGAAGTGCTGACTATAGATTTCAATCTACTTACTTAAAGGATACTGGTTATTTAGCAATTGGTGAAGCTAAGATTAAACAGTCAAACAATCTTCCGTATATGGAATCTGGCATGAAGGTTGCTTCTGGCGAAGTCATATATTTAGGAAATAAGGAAATTAAAGAGGTTGATAATAAAATAAGAATTTCAGATATGGCAGAGTTTACTTCGTCTGGAATTACTCCTACTGGAACAGTATATCAAAAATCAAATATTGGAAAACCAGAAGTTGGCAGCGAATGGCACTCTTTCTATCTTGCCGAAACAAGCGGTGAAGATAATTATCCCGGCATTTATATTAATTACGGATGGACATTGCAAGAAAGCTATGCGATGTACGGCCAAATTTATGGAAGATATAATTACGCTGGGGATAGAGCCATTTTGGGATTAGTTTCATATGGAGCACCGGATACAAAGGCTCAAATTCGCTTAGATGGATATAACGAAAACATATTAACCGATGGCAACATTGTGCCAGAATTTGATAGTACAGATAATATTGGTTCTGATTCCAGGTATTATGCTTATGCATATATAGATGATTTATTAATAAGCAATAATGCACAAATAGAAAACGATTTGACAATAAACGGAGACGTTGTTGTATCTGGTAATTTAGTTGTTAGCGGTGAAATAACTAAAGGACAAAGACAAGTATGGACAGCCTCCTATAATACTGGCAACTTTGTTTCATCTTTCTTAAGAATGGCCGGAGAACTTCCAATGGCATTTACTCGCGGTTATGTACAGCCTCGTCCGGGATATATGTCTATTGTAACAATTGATTTTGGTATAAGTGCATTTACTACACCTGGCACAGCCAATTTTACTATTTATTTTGATGGAGTTCAGCAAAAGCAATATCAAATTTCTGTTAGTGCCACTGGCTATATTACAGAAGTAATAGAAGAAGATATAGGACAATACTCTTTTGCTAGTGGTGCCAAAATTAGTATATATGCACACAAGAACTTTACTGGCACTATGACTTATCCTATAGTTGGGATAGAAGTTACCCAAACTGGATAGGAGGAAAAAATGAAAAAGATTATTTTCAAAGGTAGAGTAATACGCGAAAAGAGAAGAGAAGGCGATGGAGATTTTCCGCTAGCTATATTTCTCGTAGACGAAAACAACGAGGTGAATCACTCTTATGATGTCGTGGACAAGCTTTCTGAGTTCGTGGGCAAAGATATTGTCATTGTTGTCGAAGATGAAGGCGATACTTCGCCGGGAGAATAAGATGCGAAACAAGCGAATCGCTATTCTGTGCGGACACCACGGAATAGGTACAGGTGCATCTGCAAACGGAGTAGACGAATTCAAAGAAAATGCATATTGTTCTGCCGCTCTAATGATGCGACTTGCTGATAAAGATTACGATTGCATGATTGTGTGTGCTGAACAATTAGGCAATCGTGCAGAAATGTACAAATTATGGAAACCAGATATAATGATATCTCTCCACCATAATGCATTCACAGATTCGTCTGCCAGGGGGGGAGAGCTTCTATACTGCGGGGAGGCATCTAAGAAGCTTGCAGAGGCCCTAGAGGGGCCTTTAAAGGACGAGCTTGGCTTACCTTGGCGAGGCCTTAAGAGGCGGTCTGGACTCAAGGTCTTAAAGGACGCTGAAGCCCTACAGATTCCCGCCGTAATCGTCGAAGGGGGCTTCCTAACGAACCTTCAGGATGCGGTGCATATCCAGCACCCAACATGGCCCGATAGGGTCGCTACGGCCCTCTATGGAGGTCTAGAGGCATGGTTTGAGACCCACCCTATATACGAATACGACTAAGCTCTTTTTGACCAATTCTTTACTATTGGTTCTTTTTGGTAAAGTCATAAACCGCATTGATTATGCGGTTAATAACAAACCCCCTCAGGAACTTAGGTACTTTAGGAATATTGATATCTGAGTTCCTGAGTATGTACCTACAGCCATGAAAGAAGAGCTTCTTGTATTCGCTCTCTCTTAGTTCTATCTGGTCCAGTTCTGTAGTTAGGAATTGGACCACGGCTGAAATAGCTAGGAACTTCTCTGTGAGTCCTAGCTTTTCCATCTTCTTGTGTTCTATCTGTTGGTGAACCTTTTTCCTAATCGGTAACCACAGATACTTAAGCTTTTTGTTTAAGCGCATTTAGCGAATCCTTAACGTTTTCAGTAATCTTATTGAAGCTCATATCAATCCTAGGTGGAATTAAGGGGTCAACTTTCAGCACTTCAGTAACACCGGGATAATGCAGTTTAACTTCGGAACACGGTTGCCCACCAGTAGATTCATGGCAACCGTTTTTAATGACGTACACAAAAAGGTTGTCTAGGTCGGCATCCCTAATCGTATGGGTAATTCCCAAGTGCATCAGAAGTGCTGCATCGCCCGTTATGACAACAACCTTCTTCTTTGTTTTTAGCGCCATACCCAGCCCAATGGCAGGAGCAAGTCCCATACTTCCTTGCATGTAGAAAACGTTTTTCCACTTGGGATGCATTCGGTATACCGCTCTTGAAAGATAGCCTGTGCTGACCACATAGATTATGTCGTCCTTTATGCTCTCTTTCATGTGTTTCAGGAAAATAAACGAAAGCGCAACATCTAGCGACATAGGCATTTTCTACTCCTTCACCAGTAGGTACTTTTTATAACCTAGAAGCTGCATGATATCATCATCTATCTTTGCCATTACCCTGTGCTGGGGTAGCCCTTCCCTGTGGCCTATGATTATCCAAGGTTGCAAGTTATACGGCAAACACAGACTAGCTATCGGATTGACCAAATTCCCTACTCCCGAATTCTGGGTATATACAGCCGCGTTACTGCCAGCCAACATTGCTCCAACTGCAATACCTACCGCTTGAGATTCGTGAGCGGCAATTATGTGCTTTGTTGATGTACCTCCTTCTCTTATCTCCTTGTCTAATTCTTTCAGAAAGGGAGAGAGTAAACTGTCTGGTACGCCTGTGAAAAACGAGATTCCCAATTGATATCTTGCGTGATGGTACAGGTCTTTAACTCTCATCGTAAGACCCTTTTGTAAAAGTCCTTTGCCGCCTCAAAAACTTCGCTTTCATTTCTTGGGTCAATATAGCTGTAGTTACTCATCCTCTCATTACTGGCGCAATTAGCTAGGAAATTAATATCTGGATTTTCGTCCCTGAGGAATGCATTCCACTTCTTCAACATTACCTCAAAATGTAGCAGAATTCTAGAACTCAATTCTCCTCTAGATACGATTCTTTCCAGATATTTATCGAGAGCAGCATGGCAATCTATCGCCGTAGCTAACATCATTCCACATGCGATACCGTGCGGTATCCCATAATGAAGTGTTAACGGATAACTAAGTGCATGGCACAAAGAAGTCTCGCTGATTGCAATTGCTCTTCCTGCGTAATATGCTCCTACCATCAGGTCTAGAACATCTCTGTAGGTATGGTCGTTTGCATTAAGCTTTGGAACAATTGCGCTTAGAGCTTCTCTTGCGAATAGCTGGGATTGCTCCGTTCTTTTAACGCTCAAGAACGAGTCAATACAATGTGCTATTGCATCCATCATTGAACTGTGCGCTACCTGTTGGGGCATAGACAAAAGAAGATGCGAATCAAGTATCGCATAGTTTGGAACTAAATCTTCGCTTCTAATAGAGAACTTCCTCTTGTTGTGTAAATCCCACACAGTTGCATATGGAGTAGCTTCACTACCAGACCCACAAGTAGTGGGAATGAATATTGACGGGCAATATCTGTAGATTATATCTTCTCTGTCTTTGATAACTTCTGCCGAACAGGTATCAAAACACTTACTGGCAAGAATCAACTTAGCTACGTCTAGTGTAAATCCGCCACCTATTGCAATTACGGTATCAAAATCTAAGTCGAGCGTTCTTTTAAGATAGAATTTTGATACCTTCCTCATGTCCCTTTCGCTTGAGTCAACCCAAATCCAGTTCTCGCTTGCAAACGGCCCAAGCTTGAGTCTCTTCATGCTACCTTCGGAAACCACATACAGCGGACTTTGGAAGCAGGAGTGGCTTCTCCATATGTCGCAAAGAGCATCTTTCCAATCTGCATACCCCTTTTCCAACTGTGGAACCTTTGTGTACATTAATAGTCCTCCGGTATTAAAGTGAGCAACTCTTTTACTGACATACAGTTTTCGTTACAGGCTCTTTCTGCCTGTTGGTCCCTTAGTATCTGATTTGCTGTTCTTAGCATTGCAGGATAAGCACTTCGTACTAGTTGGTTTGCATATATAACAACATTAGCTCCCCATCGTTTTAGTTCCTCTTCTCTGATATGGTCATAAGCAGTAGGAACCATGACGAGCGGCATTCTTGTTTTCTGCGGAGTTTCATAAGGTCCGCCCAATAGGTAGATTTTTTCATTGTATTTTTCGCAAAAATCTAGTAACTTCCCGATTTCCCTATCTTTACTGTGTATCATTATCGCACTTGCGCCAGAGTTCAAATACCATTGCGCTCTTTCTAGGGCGTCTTCTACCGTACCGCCTAGCACAAGAGATTCTATTCTAGCGATTATCATGAAGCTCCTGCGGTCCAGTAGAGCCTGAACTCCTGCGCGAATTTTCTTTGAGAAGTTTTCTATCGTGTCTTGCGTTTGAGGAACAGCTTCCCCCTCTTGGAAAAGCGAGTTCCTTTTAACGCCTATCTTGTCCTCTATTATGATACCCGATACACCAAGCCGCTCAAGCGTTCTGACCTTGTGTCCAAAGTTGTCATACGAACCGCCAGAATCTCCGTCTACGATTATCGGCTTCGTAGTAACCTCCATGATTTCTTCGATTGCCTTGTATCGCTCAGAGAAGTCAACTACTCCTGTATCTGGCTTGCCTTTTGAAGTGGAGAGAGCTAAACTCCCAACCCAGATACCATCAAACTCCCTGCGAATTTCTCCGTCTGTATATTCAGCATTCTCTGCTACCAAAGCACTTAGTCCATTGTGTGCTTCGATGAATCTACAGAGAGGTTTCTTGCTCATTATATCTCTGAGTAATTCCCTGCGTTTGTCAGGAGATATTCCTTCTCCTCTGATTCTATTGATTACCTCAGTTGAAGAAATTCCCTTGGTATACGGAACTTCAATTAACTTACCGCCCCACTCTCTGAGGCACTCTATTACTTTTTCTCTTGTTCCCTTCTGTGGTCCATCTTTCCAATCGTCACCATGAACAACATAATCGGGTTTTAACCGCTTCAGGTTGTCTGTATAGTCTAGTGTTTTCTGAATAATGACTTCATTCACGCCTGAAATGTTGCTAACCACTTCCTGCCTTTGATGAAAATTCATCAAGGGGATGCGTTTGTAACTTGCGATAGCTTCATCACTTAACAGCCCCACAATTATTCTTCCGTATCCCGCTGCTGTTCGCAAGATGTTTATGTGTCCTGCATGAAGAACATCTGCTGCCATTCCGACGTATACCGTAGAGTCGTGCGACATTTTACCACTCCAAGCTTAGACAGGGAACCTGTTTTTGGTCAAAGTAGTCGTAGTCCTTCTGGGCAACTGGAGTTTTCCAATCTGCATACCTTACTTCTAAATATCTCTCTGGGTCATGCGGAGTATTGTATGTAGCTCCTAAGAATTCAATCTCGTCAAATTCCCTAAAGCACTCAACGGGATATTTGAAAGCAATATGTGGTTGCCTAAATCTTCCGAAGCTTTTGGCAAGATTGTATGCATAATCGTTTTTGATATGTATTCGCATTACATCAATGTGGTTGTTACCACGGAACATTGCCACTCCTTCAACCGTTCCGTCTACTGAGTATATCCTAATATCATTAAAACCAATCTCTCTCAGCTTGGGCAGAAGCTGGGCGACAAATACATCATAATGATAATCTAGAATGGCAGTATCAATATCTTTCTCGTCACCCTTTATGAAGTCCTTCTCTCTGCATGCCCCCAATAGGGTTCCATCCATCAGGCAGAATGGAACTTTATGAGTAGCTAGGATTGATGAAAAATCAATCAGATTTCGTTTGGCTTGCTCGTATGGAGTCAAGATTGTAATCTCCTTTCCTAACAACTATGATAAGGTCGCCATCACTTAGCTTAACCCAAGAAGGTCTGCCATAGAAATCTACAATTGCTAAGTGAACGGTTTTATTGTTATGAATTGGCTTAACTGATTCGTCCTTGTCTATGAACAGGATTCCCGCTTCCCACTTGTCTTCTGCTCCTAGCTCTTTCAGTACATCCATTATTTCTCCTTTATCATTTTCCAGTTTGTACCGAATAGTTCTGGTTGACTTAAGTTTACATCTGTATAAGACCAAAAATCTCTTATAGCATCTTGTACAGGATTTCTCTTTTCTTTTATTGGATAGGTCCAATCATGGCCCGAAACAATTCCTCCCGGTTTTACTTTGGGATAGTATTCTGTCAAGTCTTCTAACACGCCAAAATATTCGTGGTTAGCATCTATGTAAACCCAATCCAGAGATTCATCCTCAAGTGTTTTTGCTACATCTTTTGAGAATCCTTTGGTTATGGTTACATTATTTTTATCGAGAAACTTTGAGCATACTCGTATATAGATTTCATCAATTGCTTTTTGGTTTTTCTTTGCGTTCTTGGCTCCATATCCTTCTGGCAATTGACCAAACCCTTTCGGTAAGTCGAATTCCCATACATCAATTAAGTACAACATATTTGGCTGTACAACTTCAAGAATTAAACCCGACATTTCACCTTTCCACACACCTATCTCTGCTCCAATTGAGTTTTTTGGAAAGGTATTCAGAAGTTCTATTCTGTGCGCTTTATCCTTCTCATTCATCTTTGATATCAGCCCTGCACAGATACTCAGATTGTTTCAATGCTGCTTCGAAATGTGCTTTGTTCATTCTCCATTGAGTTTCATAACACTCAAGAGCTTGAATCTTCTTTTGGCGATGTTCCCCTTCAGGCTTATATTCTATTTCTACTTTAAGCGTTGGCTTAGTTTCTAGTTCTTTCGTATAGGTAGGATAAAAGAAAGACAGCGGACAGTTTTTGTAAATCGTTTCCCCTATTAGATTATGGTCTTCATTAGCAGAATACCAATCCGGTGCAATTAGCGTTCCCCAAGGAACCCTCAATCTCATTCTGTTCCAGAATCTAGTTGCATTGAGTTCTGTATCTGGAATACCAAGGAAGATGATTGGCAAGTCGTACATCTGAACAGCCTTGCAGCTTTCCATTCTTCTGGTAAGCCAGAAATCTGGATTGCCTAATCTTTCAGAATGTCTAATTGCATCCGTCACAATTACAACCGTTGGCCTAAACTCTTCTAATATACCAGAAGCAAACAGAACCTCATCATCGTTATGAGGAGCTAAGAGGACCACGTTCCTTCCTCCTTCAAAATTCCAAGTGCTCGGTCAATAGCCTTGGCTTTCGATTTCCAATGGTCTGCCTCAAGTGCGAGGGCATTTTTGTCGACTGCCCCTTCAAGATGTTCTATCCTAACTGTTTTAACAAGATTATGGTGTTTGTTTAGCAATAGAGAAAAAATTCTGTCTGTCTCCCTAAAGAAACAAGTGTCCATACCATATCTCTCTATATATTTATCTAACACAGAAATCCAAGAGCGACTGAACATACTTCCCCATCCTGCCATACACATCTTGGCGGAACCGCGAATATTTTGCTGGTCTACGTTATGTAATCCTTCCGTTCCACCATATGAAATTCTATCTGGCGCTGTAACAAAAGAGGCATATAGGTTTTCAATGCCATGAACAATGCAATCATCATCTTGGGTATATATCAGGTCGTGGGTTCCGTGAAGATATCTACCGTAATTAATTATATTGTTGCCCTTTGAATTATCATGAATCACTATCTCGTCTATGAAGGAATGGGGCAAAAGGCTTTCTATTATCTTCGGTATGTTCTGTGGCCTCTTCCAGTTCAGAATTACCGCTGTTACTTTCTGTTCCCCCATTTTCTTTTTCTCCCTCTTCAATAATCCTGTCAAGCTCATTCAAATCTTCAACTGCGCCAGGTGTTTCTTCCTTGCTCTCTGCGCAATCTGCACATAGCCATTTGGAATGCACCCAATTAAGCTCTTTATCTTTTGCCCCGCATTTGTCACACGCTCTAGTCTTAACCATCAAACAACCTCCTTACTTTATCTCCTGCGAGTCTAATCCAAGTCCTTGTAGAATTACCCTCTACTGCATCTACTACACTTCCTATGTCAATACTATGAAAATCAAGAGCATACGTTTCTGCTATGTTCCACAATCTTGCTTGTAATGCTCTGCTACTTTGACCGCTTGCTAAGATAACCAATTCAATTTTATCATTAACAACTGTATCAAGAACTTGAGGATACCATTGGTGCATAGTTGCATATGAGTTTTGCAAGGGAGTGTTAACATAGAAGTCTATCTTGCCAAACATTTTTTCCATGTTCTCTTTTGAACAAGCCCCCACGAATAGTTTTCTCTTGGGCCTAATGTACTTATCTAGAAATGTAAGAAATACCTCTGGCGAAAACACGGCGAGATAGTGAAACATTACAGGGTTTTCGAATAGCGTTTGGTCCGAAGTGTTATACCTCTTTACTATTTCAGCTAGTTCTGCATTGTAAGGAAAAGGCGCAAACAGGCCGTCCTGCATTCCCGGCTCTTTTGGATATGATGTGCTAGTAGCCTTAAGAAATCTTGGGTCATCTATTTGAAATGCTTCCTTCATTTCGGCTGTCAGGTCCGGTGTGTTAGTTGTTTGATTACCGCTAGACTTCATTTGTTTGCCGGACATCATGAGAATATCGGCATCCCCAAATCTAGTAAAGAACACTCTCTTGTTATTATCAAGGGTTTTAACTAGGGTATTAAAGCTATCCACCACTCCTTTTGCCCTTACTGTTTTGCTCATATCTTTTCCAATCCTTAATAAGCCGGGGTGTTCTAGCGGGTTATCCTCAACAGTAACAGCTTTGTAGTGAAATACAAAAGATGTTTTACTTATCCTTATGTCCATTCTTGCTAAAAATGCCCTGTTGTTGATATCATCATCGCTACCATAGGTAACCATACTATTATCAAAATATTCGCCGGGGTTTTTCTGTAGCCTTTTTAAGGCACTAGTTTCAAATAACATGCAAAATCCGTTAACAGCGGATACATTTCTTGGCAGTAGATTAAAAGCTGCAAGTTTAGCTTGTGTCTCTTCGATATTTTCTGGCTTATCGCTTTCTTTGTAATTTGAAAGCACCAAGCCCACTTCTTGGCAAGGCCTTGAACCCGGCTGGTTTGACAGTGGCCCCACAATTGCAGCACCAAATATCCTTTGGTCCCTTACTAAATAGTACAACCATGCCTTTGGAAAGATAACATCATTATTGGTTATTACTATATATTCTACATCTGGCATAACTTCGAATACTATATTGATGCCATCATTCCATGATTTAGTGCAGCTTTCGTTTTCGGTGTGCTTTAGTATTTCTACGTTTAGCTTGGTTTCTTGGTATGTTTTGCTGCTGCACAGTTTTTCTAGTTCTTCTGGGTCGGAATTATCATCAACTATTACAACAAAAGTATTTGGTGGTATGCTACTTTTTTCAAGACTTTCCAGAAACTTAATGGTATATTCAGCTTGGTTGTACATAGCGGTTACTATCCCAACCTTGCATGAATCTATGCTATCTTTGCTAAATTCTATGTTGCTACTCTTTGCAACTTCTTCGAACGACAGTTTTGGAAGTCGAGTATTAGCTATAGCTTCTAGGTGGTTCCAAAATCCATTGCCCGTTTCTGGGTCAATTTGATGCATTTTTGGTGGGGTAGAATAGGAATATGCCCCTGTTTTATCTTTATCTACTATCATTTCGCAGCCGCACAAAGCGGCTTCTGCCACCACTCTCCCGTATGGTTCTTCCCATTGGGGCAGATATAGGAAAGACCTATACATGTTTAATATGCTTGGTAGAGAAGCGTTAGAAGTTGTTCCGCACAACTCAATGTTGTCTGGAAGTTTTCCGATTTTTTGAACCTTACCATACACGCTAAGAGTTCTGTCTGGATTCTCTTTTGCCCATGTTATATGATTCAAGAAGCCTTTTTGAAATGTTCCACCACCTACAGTAACGGTATCTAGTATTCTATCCAGTTTTTCATTACAAAATTCCTCTCCTATTACAGGGGGGCAGCACTCAAAGTGTCCATAGTCTATTTCGTCGCCATATGCTTTGATGAACATTTCTCTATGCAGAGGGCTTAAGCAAATTACTTTCGATGCATTCATTAGAATGTACTTATAGAAAAGGCCTCTATACTCTTCTAGGCACGAATATTTTCCTTTGCACATTTTGTCACATAGACCTTCTGTTGTATCCGGCAGTCCTGTATACATACATGGAGTAAAGTGGTGTGGATGATAAACAAACGGAATTCTACCAACTAGAGTATCAACAAACCTCTCAATTATTTCTGGAAGAAACCATTCTATATTGCATACTATCGCAACATCACAAACTTCAGCAGCACTAATTATCCTCCACAGGTTTATCTTTTGGGTGCTACCTGTATTCCAGTCTGTCATTTTTCCACGATGGTTTACCGAAAGGACACGATGCCCTCTCTTTACTCCAGCTTTCATTATCATAGCATCTGTGTATTCTGCTCCGCCATACTTTTGGGCTAGGCTTGCCGCTTGTCCTACATGGAGAATTTTCATAGTAAGCCTTTCGGAATTACGAAGTCACAGAAACAACTATCGCATCTTGCTAAAACAAAATATTTGTCTACCTCTTTGGTTTCTATGTCCTTAAGTTTTCTGCCGCAGTTGGGGCAGGTAGTTTTATCTAGCTGAACCGGGAGATTATCTGTCATTCGTATATCCTTCTGGGCCTAGAGTATCCAGTTATAGAAGCGGCAAAGCAATTTGCATCATCTTCCCTAATGAACCAACGCCAATCATCTACTTCTAGTGGTTTTCCATTTTTCTTTATCTCTGTCCACTCTCTTGCTCTACTTCTAGCTAACCACTCTATGCATTTCTTGAGTCCTTCATTTTCAAGTTGATACACATGCCTTAGTTCGTGGAGAAGAATCCACAGAATAAAAGAATAGTGATATTTCCTAGTTTTGGTTTTCTGAAAGTATATGTATATTCTTTTTCCTATTACTTCGGCGTATACCGGGCCGTCATTATTTCTTGTTTCTTCATCAAGCCACTTGATAGAAATATACTCTGGGTATACGCTGTATACATCGCAGTAATGCAAGAAGTCTTTAAAATTTATCTTTGACATTTCTCGTTCAACGTGGTCTTTAACGAGAATTCTATTGCCGCGTAACGGAGTTAAGATATAGTATTCTTTCATTAGTCTTTTCCGTTTCCGTAAACCTTTTTATGCCAAGGTTTTCTCCTAGCTGGTTGGGCCAATAGCCACCTGAGGAAATCTTTGTTTTTTAGCATCGTGGCATATCCTTCGATGTTCCTGTCTTCTATTCCATTTTGGATTATCATCTTAGCACAGGCTTTGCATATAATGGCCATCTTTGTTTTTTTGCCATTCTCTATTTCATAGACATCTAACTGCTTTGCGCCGGGACGCTCATCGCAGCTAATACACTTATAGGTGTCCCGTTTCTTTACAAGATTCTGCTTACCTTTATGCCTTACGAGCTTCAACAGTATCCGCTCCTATTAATCGCCAAGCCCTGCTTCCGTAGTCATAGTGTTCATATGTTCCCGGTTCGGTATAGCCAAGCAAGAGAAGCTGAAGAGCAGTTTTCGTTTCGTAATGTAACGCCATTGCTTTTTCGTGGATACCTTCGTCTATAAACTCTCCGCAGTTAGGACATTCCAAAGCATCCCATCCAAGTATTTTAATTATGTCTCTCGATACTGAACCGTTACCATATGGTCTTTTACAGTCAATAGCTGGAGCGCCAGTTTCGCAATCTTCCCATGTGATACAAGCATGTTTTAAGAGGATTAGGTGCTCCTTCTTTAACTCAAATATTTCTTTTTGCTTTTTCATAACCACAATTTCTCCGGTAGAAGCCATGTTGGGTCAACATCTTTAAGCCAATGAGGATAATCTGTTTTCACTCGCCTGAGACTTGCTTGCTTTCTGGATTCTTCTAGATTGACACAGCCTATACATTCCCCAAATCCTTGCAAGAACATTTCATCTATCCATCGTCTGGTTTTCTTCAATACTTGAGCAAGTGTGCGCCCACTAAACCCCATCGTTAATCCGTCTTTGATAGGGAACCATCCCTTTGTGTATCTTGTCCATGCTTGCTGTTGCGGAAGCCTCAAGGAAACATACTCTTCCCACATTTCTGAAGCCCTACCGTGAGGCTCAAATTCTACTGCTACTTTAATCTCTATGTAGGTTATACCTTGTGATGCTGGCCCCGGTATTGCCGGGATTACCTGTTGCCTAACTGCAAACAAATCCTCAAACTCACCATCTACGTTTTTTCCGTAAATGGGTTCTTCTCCCGGTACGCCTAAACTATCGCCAGCGCAAACCCTACGCCGTTTCTTTTCGCTCACTTTTTTCGCCCCCTGTAATGTAGAATCCGTTATCTAGAAGAGCAGAAGCAATATATGGAGCTACTTCTTTGCGATATGCTGCTGATGCATCCGGTCCCGATAAACCGAGTCCGCCGCGCAATGCCGCTGCTCTAACTTCTGAAAATGCATCGGCTAATGCTTTATCGAACGCTTCCCAATCCTGTTCTTTTATTGCAACAAAACCTTCCTTAACGGGAAGCGAATATGCATACCAGCCCCCAGCATCACCGCAATGTTGGCAAGGAGCACAACAAAGCTGTCCGCCATTTTGTCCTTCACATACAGGACAAACAACCCATACACGTTTCAATGAAACCTCCTATGCTTGGAACACCATTAGATTCCCGCTCATTGCATGATAGATAGGCTCAAAGATGATATAGCATCCAACGCCAACTCCGTCATTTGCTAATACACTAGTTTCCACCATTGACTTTATGTCGTCTAGCCTAGCCTTTCCTCTGTGTAAAATTGGAATTTTGTGTATCAATAATCCAGCATCATCAATAAACTTCTCGTAGTTTGCAAATGTCTTAATGGTTCCGTCAAATTCTATTAGTACAATAGAAAAATTGGTCGTTGGATACCTTTCGTCTTCTGTAAATGGTTGTCCGTAGAATACACAATGTAAATAGTAATCTGGAATTGGTATCAAGGTAAACACAGTTGACATGTATCCATCTGACCGGACCATTTCGCCAGCCAGTTCTATCATGTCTTTTGGTAATCCCTTGCGTGGTTTGGTTATAATCTCTATTCTTTTATTCTCTTCCTCTGGCGGATTGACAACATGCAGAATAATTTCTTTGCCCAGAGGTTTTTCAACAATTACCATTTCCGTAGAAGCTTGGCTTTCTTCCATAGCCTCATCGGAAAAGATACTCTTAAGCTTACTTAACCTAATCTTCGGAGCTTCCATACGACCCCTCCTTTAGCCTTCTACATGCTTCTGTAAATGATACTCCGTCTGCATATTGAACAAACTGGATTACATCTCCCCTCTTGCCGCAGCTTGCTCCCCTACAAATGAAAGTATTCGTGTCAAGATAAAGTGCCATTGACGGATTTTTATCCTCATGAAAGGGACACCTGCAATATATAGCATTGTCAGTAACCGTTAACTCGTCTATATATTTTGAAGCTACCTCTTCTATAGGGATAGCTTTCAAATCATCTAATGTTGTAGAATTCCGAGTTCTTCTCTTTTTTCTCGTTTCTTGTTCTTTTAGGTTTCTTACTATTTCCCAATATTGCGGATAGCTATTGATTGACTTTGCTTTATTTACTATTTTTGCAAAATCTTTCTTGGGATTTTCTGATGCCCTTAAAAAGTCATTTGGGTCAGCGCCAGCTTTTTCCAAAGCAGGAATCTCTATAATATGAACAGGTATACTATGGCTCCTTCTTATTGAAACGCCCAGCTTTATCGCATGGTCTAAGCCGGGATTGGTACCGTCTTCTTTCTGGTCATTATCATAAGCAATGTAAACTAGTCTTTGCTTATCAAACTTCTCTGCGAATCTCTTTCCTGATGTGCCGAACGTAGCAACCGAAGGGAACCCTGCCTGAGATACCGATAGAGCATCTAGTGGACCCTCAGTTACTACTACAATTGGATAAGACAACAGGTCTTCGTTGTATATCCATTTGAGCCAACCGCTGATGTGCTTGTATCTGACAGGATTCGATGGGTCAATTGACCTTGCCGTAAAAGATTCTGTAGTCCCATCCTTGACGATTGGGAATGTAATACGATATCTTAGATTTGCCTTTGTCCTAATCCCGTCAACTACAAATAGCCCACTATCTAATATAGCATAGAGGCTACTCTCTGCAAGTAGAATTTCAAATAACTCTCTTCCATCAGAGGGTGCAAATCCTAGCCCATACTTGTCCCAAGTTCTTTCTATGATGCCTCTTGACAGAAGATACTCCCGTGCTTTCTCTGACTTTTTTAACTGTGACCTCCAGTATTCGTCAGCTATCTTATACAGTTTCCTTCTGTTCATATATCTCCTGCACATTTCTGTGAATTTTAGCAAACTCGATTATGTCTGCCCTAATCTTTTCTTCTATTGATTCTGGTGAACCTCTGTGTATCTCTTGTTTAAAGTGCGGAGAATATGTTATTCGTATAGCTACCAAATGTCCCGGTTCACCATACGAACCTAAAATAGTTTTGTGCCTATTAGCCTCTATTACATCAGCTTCTACCAACTCGTCTACGTCTGCAACAAATCCATCTACGCCAAGAACCAAATTAGTCGAAATCTTGCCCATAAGCAATATTGCATCTGGCTTAAGGATATTTACCTGTTCGATTATATGCGAACAGGCTATTGACTCATGGTGCGTTGGATACCTTTCGTGCGGTGTTGAACATTTGAGGCAATGCAATATCGCTAAATCATCCTTAGAGATTCCGGCTTCCTTAAGTATGGGGTTGACTCTTTCTCCTACAGCATCAACTAAAGGAATCTGAAGCTGAGATTCTTTTATGGTTGGATAATCCGTAACTATCATACTTCTGGGTTTCTTGTCAGGTATCCAACCAGCAACTCTGCCCTTGTTTTGTTTAGCTAAGGGACAATTGTTGCAGTTTGATATCTCTTCGGAAATTTCTACAAGTCTATTTCTATCATCTTCCCACATGCCTTAGCCTCTTCTACCGCCTTGATTATCTGTTTGGCATCATCTAAGAGAGCATCTTCATGGCAACAACAAATACCAACATCGTGGTCACAACCGCCAAACTCCTTTAGCCACTCTTCGAATATTTCTGTCATATCTTTAAAAGTAGTATACGAACTTTCATCAGGAAAAACAAGAATGGGTCCAACTTGAGTGTATCCAGAACCCTCGCAAAGCTCACAGGCATTCCCTTCCCAATCTTCCCCTTCACCGCCACACATTGGGCAAGTTTCTTCCCATCCTACTTTAGCTACTCTGTGTTTCATCCTCATCCTCCACAACTTGTGCTACATCGTGGCCCGTATACGTCATAATATCAAGCTGATTCAAAGCTTCAATTGATTTCTTTGCCGCTTCTATCCAACTCCACTTCTGTGCAATTGTTTCTGCACATTTGTTTCGTATCCCCTTTCCTTCTAAGATTATAGGATTGGAAATCTCGTAGAGTGTTTCTGCCGAAAACTCAGGCCAAGTTCCAACGTCACCCCTGAACCACATTCCATCATCTGCTGTTACCATTTCAAAATCTTCAATTAGTGTAGCATCGGTATCAGGTAGATATTCAGTTGGACCAGAGTAGTTAGTTGCTATACATCTAGTACCACAAGCCAAGCATTCAATCAAAGGAAGGTTCCATCCCTCTGACCTATAGGGGAATAATCCTAGGTCTGACTTTCTATAAATCTCTGCAAGATGTATTTCGGTCAACCTCCTAGGAAAGAGAACAATCCTATGTCCGCCAGCTATTGAGTTAAATACAGGAATGCCCGCTTTAGAGGAAAGCTCTTGGTCTATGAAGTAGTGAATACCTTCCATGTGTTCCATTATATTTTGCCCGTAATCTGGCATGAAGGGATTGTCCCATAACGCAAAAAGGCAGATTGGCGTGATTCCATTTTTGAATCTCTTATCCATCAATTCGAGAATCAGGTCGTTGTTCTTCCTCTTCTCGTACTTGCCAAGGGAGACAATAGCATATCTATCTCCTATTATTTCATCAAGTGCTTCAGAAAACCCTTGAAGCAGTTCCCTGTCTTCTTCACTTTTTTCTCTCTTGTAAATACCCGCGTGAACCCCTTCTGGTACAACATAGACTTTTTCTTTTAATTCGTCATATTGCTCCAGTACCTCTTTTGCCCAATGTGATACAACCCATATTGCATCGAGTTGAGAAAGCTCATAAACATGGTTGTTTCTCAACTGATTAGTTTCGAATACTGTGTACCCAATGAGCGGAGTTCCTCTATATCTTGCAAGGTCGTTTTCGTGCCAGAGCACAATAGTAGGTGCATCAAAATCCGTTACAGGATGGTTAGCAATTGCCTTATTGAATATATCAACGTAGAACGAATTTTGAAGCCCACCCGCTACGCCTATTGGTCTGAAACCTAATTCAACTCCTAGTTGGTGTAAAGCTCCTGTCCAGTTGAGGGCATGGACCCCATAGCCAAGAGTATTTAATGGTGCATATATGTTTATCATCCTTCCCCCAATCTGGGGGGAGCGCAAGGTCGGAACTTCCTGTCGCGTTCCGGTTAGGTGAAGAAAGCCGACCCGCGCTCCCGGTTTTAACTAGTAACCTCTCCAGCTTCTGATTAGTTCTTTAGCACTTTCAAGTGCGTTTTGTTTATTTTCTTCTGACTTCATAAACTCGGATAGAAATTGGAAAGCTCTATCCCTTTCGCTTAGAAGACTTCGGGGTTGATTTCTTAGCACGGCTAGACTTTTTTCTTGTTCCTCCACTCTTTGTTTTCTTCTTGCTAGCTGCCTTTTTGTTTTTGCTAGTTCCTTTGCTAGCTCTTCGCGGCTTCTCTTTTTCGGCATTTGCCTTATCCTCCATGATTCCCGACAACTTCTCTTCCTTGCCTTTCACCTTGAAGCCCCATAGGACACCATACGGATAGATATCCCTAGGAGCATACTGGACCCAAGCTGCGGTTTCCTTAAAACCCATCTTCTCGGCAAGAGCCGCAACCTTCGGATAATCGAACATATCAACCTTGCCGCTCTCTTTGACAGCTTTTAACCCATCAAAGATTTCCCGTGAAACTCTGGTTCCACTCTTACTCATTGTATTTAGCCTCCACTCTTTCTTCTATTTCCTTCGCCTTACTAACTAACTCGTCAATTGGTGTTCGCGGATATACTGGTTTAGCCCTTTTTGCAATTGAATCTGCTAGCGACATTTCTGCATCCTCACCAGAGAAGCCAAAGTCTGTTTTATAGACTTCGACTTCCCAATCACACTTGTCTCCAATATGTCCTCCTTCTTGATTTACACAGCGAACTATATAAAGCCATTCAATATCGCCGTGTAACGCCACTTCGGATTCAGGTTCAAAACCTCCGGGGTCTGCTGCACATAGAAAAGAAGCAGACTTTCCTGCTCTACCTAATTCCCAAGTATCTACCTCAATAGGTTCAATTTTAATCCTCTCTGCTCTTTCCTTTGACAACTTCAGGGCAATATTTTTTCCTTTTTTAATCACGGGTAGCATATTAGTAGGATATCCGTCCCAATGATGATACAGCATTACTTCATTTTTCCACGCTAGCCCTTCAGATACAACTAGCACCTGACATCTTGTAGACACTTTACCCTTCCCTTTCTATGCGCAAACAAATCTCATCGGCAACCATGATTCCACTACACGCAGCTTGCATGAATCCCCTTGTCCAGCCTGAACCATCACCAATACAAAACACGTTATCTATAGGAGTCTCGAATACCCTTGTTACAGGTACTCGGTTGGAATATAGCTTTGTTTCAATTCCGTGTAACCATGCATCCTCTGAGTAAAGACCGGGAATGTCTTTTGCAAATACCTTTATTCCTTCATGCAGAGCCTTGGCAATCCTATACGGGAATATCATGTTAAGATTACCGGGAGAACCTTTGTATGAAAGATGTACGTTGTGCATTTCCTCATCTGGCGTAGCCCTGTCGAGAAGGAAGTCAACTACCCTTTGAGTTATAATATCCTTCCCATTCAAGGTTCTGCATCCGTGCGACTGATGCGTTGCGTAACCAGACGGGTCTTGGATTTGCGAGAAAGGAACCTTCGCTAATATAGCGAAGTTTGTTAAGTTAGAATGCCTCCTTCGCCTATAGGCATATCCATTAACTGTTGTCACGCCATTAGAGTGTTGGTGAAGAACATATCCGTGCGGATTAACACAGAACGTTCTAAGCTCTAATCCGAATGCTTCTGTTCTTAATTTGAATTCATATTGGCGGTCAGTTAGATGAGCAGCGCAAAGATAGGGAAGCTCTACCCTCACGCCGATATCCACGGCACCCTTACTAGGTAGAGTCTGGGCAAGCTTTTCAATCTTTGAATTACCTTCCCTTCCCACAGCTATAACAACATAATCACAATCTATATTTTGCATCATTCTGCCAGTTGCAGCTTTTTCATCTTCTTTGGTATGTATGGGTTCAGTTCGGATTGTTGTTCCATTTACCGAGTTTACTTTTGTATTTAACCACAGTAAAGGACCATCTTCTTTCATTTGCTTGTACAACGCTTCCATGAACCATTCGCAACCATCACTACCTAGGTGGACTAGCTTTCCCTCTGTGTTCTGGTAAGAATTTTTGAAAGCATCTCTAAGTGTTGGCTCTATCCTTTTTGTTATTTCTTCCACTTCTGCCATACAAAGAGGGATATCGTTTCTGCCTAGTTCCCACAAATTTCCGCCCGTACTGATAGAGTAGATTAGTTTACCATCTGAGAATCCGCCAGCACCACCGAATCCACAGGTAATATCGCATACGTCACAACGTAGACAATTGAATCTACCGGGACAAGCTCTTGAAGTAATTCGCTTGCCCTTATCTATCAGGACAATATCTTCTTTGTCAATGCCAGAATCAAGAAGTCTTTGCGCACAGAATAAACCAGCAGGACCAGCCCCTATGATTCCAATTTTGATACCTTTCCAGCCTAACCCTTTATTTATCATAGTTCATGTATCCTCACATACTCTCCTAATTGTTTAACAAGGCTGGAATCAATACCAGAAATAGCAAGCGGCTGTTTTACATAGATATCAGTAATACCAGAATTTATCATGGCTTTTAAGCAGTTAGGGCACGGATAGTGTGTGCAAAAAACTGCCGCATTTTTCAAGCTAGTACCATGCTTCGCCGCCTGAGTAACCACGTTTAATTCTGCATGGACAGATGGACAGGAATCGTAATTCTCTCCCGGTTTGATGCCCTGTTCTTTTCTGGCACACTTTTTACAATGTGGATATCCGCTAGGTGGATTATTGTATCCAGTAGCAATTATTCGTCTATCCTTAACTGCTACTGCTCCAACCTTTTTCATGAGACATGAAGACCTAGTGGCAACCACATTTGCAACATCCATATAGTAATCAATCCACGGCCTAGTATTCATCTTCGCATCCTTTTGTCTTGGTAGCCATGATGATTCGCCTTACTTCCGTAGCACACGGAGCCGCACACCCAAAGATACATTCCAAAATATCGCCTAGGGCCTTTTCAAGTTCCTTAACTCTTGTGGTATCAGCACTTGAGGAAAAGCTCATTTTCATTTGCGGTCTGTTGAGCAATACCCTGAGAGCTATGAGAACAAGGAAATCGAAGTTGATGATGTTATGACCGTGTTCTTCTAGGTACTCTGCTATCAGAGTATCAGCGTCTTGCTTTTCAATACCATTGAGGAAATCTATAGCATCGCCATACTCAATTTTCTCTGCGGTTGCACAAGCCTTGTATTTCTCTGTCATTTTCCTCTCCTTGGAAAGCTAACGTCCTCTGTAGCATACCAGCAAAACTTACAGCTATAACATTTACCAGTACATATTCTACTGTTAGTCTTCTTGTGTTTTTCCATATGCTTCGAATGCTTGTGCCTGCTATCTATTACATAGGCAGACCTCTTTATAGTAGGATTGAAATATTCTGTGCTTTCATCAACCGAGTAAATTAACATTAAATTATTTGGCTTGTTAGATGTATCCATGCTGTAGTTTCTAGTAAAAGCCAAAAAGCTAACATCAGGATTAGCTCTGGCGATTCGCGCCCACTTGTTAAAGTATGCTTGGGAGTAGAAATCTCCCGAACTATGTATCCTGATGTACTTCACGCCTTTAGATATATGGAGATAGTTTATCTCGCTGTTAATCTTTGCTTCGAAATCTTCTTGCTTACTGTTTTCAAAGTTTCTCCGGTAGAATCTTGCAACATGCGGATATCTAAAATTTCCCCTTTTTGCATAACAATATCTTTTGCATTCCTCTGTTTGGTGTTTGCAGCTTTCTGTTGGTAGACTGAACGAGAATATCTTTTTACCTAGTTTCTCTACTCCGTTAGTCAGCATTTCCTTTCCTTTGATTTGGTAGGGGCGGAGGGATTCGAACCCCCATTAACCTTGGTCCTCTTGCCAGCTATAACTTTCGTTACCGTAAATGCACTAATTTAAGCACTTTCACCTGTATTATATACGGCAAATACGTTTGTGGTCTGGACTCTCTCTTTACCTTATTCTTTTGAACTTAGGTAGTAGCCGTTGAGTCTCTACACTTTCAAGGAGAAATTATGCGAACTAGGTCATATTCAGAGAAACAATTGCGCAAAGCAGTAAAAGAGTCTATATCCTACCGACAGGTTATTTTAAAGCTAGGACTCAAAACTGCTGGAGGAAATTATCAAAGCATTAAATCATTGGTCAAAAGATTGGCGATTGATGTATCTCATTTTAAGGGAAAAGGCTGGAACAAAGGGCAAGTTCATGGTCCCAAAAGAGATACCAGCTATTATTTAACCGATAATTGCAAACATGAAATCAAAACATCTTGGTTAAGGTGTCGCCTTATTTCTGATGGCTACTTTGAACACAAGTGCTATAATTGCGGGCTATCAGAATGGCAACATCAGCCAATTCCTTTACAGTTACATCATATTGATGGAAACAATAGAAATAATAACATTGATAATCTTACTGTGTTGTGTCCAAATTGTCATGCTTTAACAATTTCTTATTGCCGCCCTAAATAAAGTTAATACTTTCTCCTTGCTTAGCTCGGGATTGCCATTTTACAGGTTTCCCCGAATTTGACTACATTCACTAATAAAGTTTCCAATATTAGTGCTCAGCTTAACTAAGCCAAGTGCCTTTACCAGTTTAGCCACGCCCCCACTAATTTAACATATGATTAATGAGAATTACGGCAGATGCTACAGCTACCGTAGCACCGCCACCTAGAAATCCGAATGTTAACAGTTTTCCTTGAAGGTTGCCCCATGCTCCAGCACAAAATGCAACAAAACCAATTAGAGCAAATGCCAATCCGCACACAAACGCAAAAGACCAACCAAGAATATTCAACTTATTCCCCTTTCATTATAACCTCATCCACCTGATTATCAAACGCTACTTTCACGCCATGTTGTTCATGCTGCCCTTTGTTGAATCGAGACATAGGCGCATAATATCCTACGACTCTAGTTAGGCTTTCGACGTTTAATGAGCCACAATGCGGACACTTATCTCTCGGTCCATATGATATCTTTCCGCAATCTCCACAATGGGTAACAGTTGGGGTAATTGTGAAGTAAGGAATATTGTACCCTAGCGTTGCGCGAACCAAAGTCTTTACCGAAGCTATATTCGGCTTTTCGTGTAACCAGATATGCAAGATGGTTCCACCAGTATAAAAGCTGTCTGTTTTGCTTGCCCATTCTAATCTTTCTTGTAGCGTTCTTCCGTTATACATTGGTTCATGGGTTGAGTTAGTCAAGAACGGAACGCCATTCGTTCCCGTACTAACAAATGCCTCTGGGAATAGTCTTATATCCTCTTTAGCCATTTTATAACTAGCGGTTTCTGCTGGTGTTTGTTCAAAGTTGTATAGGTAACCATCTTCTTTGCCCCATTTTCTCAAGGTCTTCTTCATTCTGTCTAGTACCCTGAGGACAAAATCTTCGCATTGAGAAATAGGTTTGCCAAACAAATTCATGCAACACTCATGCATACCGCATATTCCAACAGTCAGGAAGAAGGTTCTCTCGGTTCCGATGTATTCTGAGAAAATAGGAAGCAGCTTGTGCTTGACTCTACCCTCTTCAATTCTGTTCCTTCTATATTTCAACTGTTCCCTAGCTTGGTCCATCTTATCTTTAAGGAGTTTGAAGAACTCTTCCTCATCGTTTGCTATGATACCCAAACGATTCAGGTTGATAGTAGAGACAGCCAGAGAACCTGTCTTAGAACCAATAGCCCAGAGTCCGTGTGGTTGTTCTGCATCTTTAGCATTTAAATTCAAGCGGCAATTATGAGTAATGATTCCATTAGCGAGTGTAAATAAATGCTCTTCTGAATCTACTTCAAAATCAAAGAACACTCCCGGCTTAGCAATCCAATCAATGCTCTTAACGGAATACCACTTGGTTCCAAACTCATCAGTAAAGAATGCTGTGGCATATCCCGGTCTTCCAGAATATATTCTTGCACAGTATGTCGGATTTGTTCCTAATCTACTTTCTCTTGTATCGGGTTTTTCAAGATATGTAACAAGACCAAGAGAAGTGCAGATAGCAACAAAATCTTCTATGAGTTTTTCTGATGCAGAGTAGTATCTGTTTTTACTAACATTGCCTATAGCTCCATCGGCATCCATCATTCCAGCATAAACACCCCTTCTAAAATCTTCGCTAGCCATAATAACTTTTCCAGTAAATGTTTTATCTATAGCATGCAGGCTGGTGTCTATGTATTTATTCAGAAATGCCACAAGAGCTTTGTCGAAAATCCTTACGAACAATACATTATCTCTTATTTCTGTTGTACAAATCGAGCCAAATCTATTTTCCGCAAAAACAACAAGCTCTCTAGCTATATCCATTTGGTCTGAGTTTAGAGATATCGTTATGTTATTGTCGTTGCATACGCACCCATCGCCAGCGTACACTCCAATAAAATATCCAAGTTTGTAATCTCCTAGAACACTACCTTTTATTGCTGTTGTGTTAACGGGAATATAGTGTCGTTTTGGAATAACATGTTGTGCTGGAACCAATTGTTCTCCAAGTTCATCATCCCATATTTTACACGCATGGGTTTTCGTAAGCTTTATTTTGTGATTGTTTGACAGCGTTATTTCAAAGTAACCATCATCCTCTACTCTTGCTATGTTGGCTTTATTCCACTTTCCGTTATGGAATAATAAAAAACCATTTGATTTATCGTTGCCGTGCGTATCCCATATATATTTGGCTGTCTGAACAGTATTGCCTTTTGCGGTTTGCACAAACAGCTTGGTATCTGGCGTTACACAGCACATTGACCTTGTAGCTTTCGGGTCTAGTTCTGTTCCTATGAAATTAGCAAAGTAAGGAGTTCCAAACTTTGCAACTAATTTCCAGAACATGTCGTTGAATTCAGTTTTTTCAAAGAGCGAGTAATCGGTAACCTGTACTGTCGGGATAGGAAACGAGAATGGCTTTCCTTCTGAATCTCCTTCCATATAAACCTCTAGGAATGCCATGTTAACTAGTTCAACTTCTCTCCCCAATTCTTTGTAAGTATATCCCTGCGGTTCACCGCCAACTCTAACTTCTACATCTTTGAAAACTTCCGCTGGCTTTAGGTCCAGAGTGAAGTTTGTAAAGCTCTGCTGAAATGCGATTCGGTTCTCATAGTTAAGAGAGAATATCATTCTTTGAACCGTTTGTTTAATCTGCTGATAATTCATCCTGTCCGCTCTAACAAACGGAGCAAGAAGGGTTGACACATTGCTAAACGATTGAGCACCAGCGCATTCGTTCTGTGCCATACACAGAAAATTAACCATGTGGTCAACTGCTGTGTCCATATGCTTAGCTGGTTTACTTCTCGTCCCGCCAGCCGTCATTATTCCTCTTGTCAAAATCTCATAAAGGTCGTGTCCTACGCAATACACCGTCTGGATTGGATACCCTAAATCATGGGCATACAATGCTCCAACTCTATGTTCTTCTCCATGCGGAATGGATTCCATGTTCTCTTCCGCAAAGACGGAATGTGCAACGAATGAGTAGAGACCTGAAACTGATTTTCTCGTATTGGCGTTCTCTTTTGCCCTCCATCCGGTATCATCCACATACTCCGATACTTTCTTTCTGGTATTTGCCATTTATCCTCCTGCGAGTAAGGCTTCTTCTGATGTTTTGTACCATGTTGAACCCTTCCTTGTCCAAGCCTGTTGGTTGGAAGAAGCTAGAAAAGAGTAATCTTTTCTAAGCTGACCCTTGATAAATGGCCCTGCAATTATTACATTGATTGGCCTTAGTTGTTCTTCCCAACATTCAAGCCCCTCTACTAATTGTTCAAATGTGTAACCCGTATATACCCAGACCTTTTTCCCTCTTTTTTGTGCGTACTCTGCGAGTTCTTTTAATGCTTCCGGCTGTTCAAAAGGTTCGCCGCCACTAAAGACCACATGGGTTGCTAGTTTGTTAGATGATATCTCAACTTTGAGATTCTCTATGTCTACGTCAATACCGCCGCTTCTGTGTCTAAGTGCAGGATTGTGGCAACCTTCACAATTTCTGGGGCACCCCGCAAAATAAATCACATGAGCGATTCCAGTAGAATCTCTGGTTGAATTGAAATCAGAGCTTGCTACTATCGCCTTCATATTCGCTCCACTTCACTTTTTCCTCAACAAACGTTACTTGACTGCCGTTGATTATTTTCCTGTATCTTACTCCCCTGAAAGCATATAGTAACCCTACATCATCTATAAATGTTCTTCTCGGATAAAAATCATCACATACCCTCTGGCAGGATAGACTAGTTAATATATTATGCGCCTCCATTGGGCCTAACCTTTTAGGAGCAGCACACAACTTCTTCTTTCCAAACCACATGCACACCCCTATATATCTTCCTGTTCCACCCTCTTCTATTTCACAATAGTGCGCACATACGCTACAGTTCTGTGCCGTCCTAATTGAGTTCTCTAGCTTTCCCATCATTTCCCCTCAAAGTCAAACTTTACGATTGCCGCTACACAAACAGCCAGAGCGTCCCATGAATGGTCCGTTAATTCTTGTTTGTTCTTTATTGCATTATCAAACCTAGTTTCTAATGCCTTTCGAATATCGTTCTTGGTTATCTTTCTTTTATTGCTTCCGCCGTATCCGCAAACTGCCTTATTTATAGCAGACCTGTTAACCTCTCTGTACCAATTGTTTTCTCCAGAAAGCCCTTGTATTGATGCAACAATAATTGCACCAATAACTTTAGGAGTTAGGTCTGCTCCGAATAGCCGTCTAGTTGAATAAAAAGATTCACATGTTACAAGAAACTTCTTATTAAGGTTGTTATACTTTTTAAATAGCTTTTCGGCTTGTTCGAACATCCCATAAATTCTAGAAGCGGGATTTTCGTTATCAATTGTAAAGGTTCCTATTTCTGCTATCGAAGCACTATCAGTTTCTCTAACATACCTTAAAACAGCAAACCCCGTATTATGGGAGCCGGGGTCAAATCCAATCACTATCCAATCCATATTCCTCACCACCCTTCTGGGAAATAGCGCGTTCCCATCTGACTTCGGTAGGTTTTTTAGAAATCCTACCCCATAGCTACCAGATTGTAGAGGTCAGTATAGCTCTAGGGGATTAGAAAATACGCGCTATTTCGTTTTTAACTACAGCCCTGCCAAATTAACAACAGCCCCAATCGTCCAATCATCAGCCCACTCGACGCCATCAATTGCATCGGCGTCTTTTCCTACAAAGATGCCAACGTTAATCTTGATGAATTCAGAGCCGGGAACATTGACCGCACTAATGTCATTTAGTTCAATAACGTCAAATGTTATAGCTCCGTAGACAAGACCGGACTTTGAAATTCCACCATCTATATCAAACTTGCGCCATTCGAAAACAGGAATAGACGCTGCCATATCCCAAGCAAGCCCTTCCGTGTCTCCAAGAATGTGGTCGTCATGTGCGGTATTGATACCAATATATCCAACCTTAAAGTTCGGAATCTTGGTAATCTCGTCCCACCAATTTGTAGTGTCGGCTTCAGCGGGTTCAGCAATCGCTAACGCAGGAACCAAAAGCAAACCAGCAACAATCATAAGTAAGATATTGCGAATCATTACATCCTCCTAAGTTCGGTTTAGAATGACTTCAACTGCGATACTGCAATTTAGTTCATTAATTAAACCTCCTTGGTTAAGAGTTTTCCCATTCAAGCATAAACTTGTTATATGCATCTTCAGGGTCTTCTCCCCTCATGAACGCATCACAAATTGGCCTATGTGCACACATGTTGTCACATTGATTACCGGGACATGCACAATAAGGTCCATTCTCCATTGCAAAAACCATTTGCTTGAGATTCCAATAGAAAAACTCTAGTTCCTTGTCGGTTATCTCCCTCTCCCAAATCTGGAAGAAATCTGACCACTTACCTTCCAGAGCTTTCTTTGTTTTCATCATTACGGCATACGCAATCTTGTCGCTTTGTTTCTTTTCTAAGCCGGGAATCAATCCAAGCCTAATAGCAATCCTCAAGATTACATCATAGAACGGAAGTTGCGGTTCCTTCATTATCTTTGATTTGCTATATGCTCTTGCCGCAGTTTTGTAGTCTATAATGTAAAGCTCATCCTTCGGGTCTGTTCCAATGAAGTCGAGGGAACAGACAAAGTACATATCAACATTATCACCCTCTTTTCCGTAGACCATATTGGCAAGTGGTTCTCCGGTCAAGACATTAACCGCAGGTAATTCAAATGCAGTTTCAACCGCCAACTCTGGTTTGTCCTTGCCAATAGGAAGATACTCAATTGGCGAGAATGTAAAATCTCCTGTTTCATATCCCTTGATAAACTTCTCTGCGATGTTTTCACCAAGTTCCCTTGATTTATCTACGTCGTCCTGATGCCTTATATATGCCTCTTTAACTTTCTTATCCCAATTCTGCGCAAAGATAGCCTTGAGTTGTTTTCGGTCAATGCTATCTTTTGGCATTCCCATCAACTCTCTAGCAACTTCATGTACTGCCGTACCAATTGCAAAGTTGAGATTTCCCGGCATCTTAAGTTTTAGGATGTATTCAAAATAATATCGAAGAGAACAATTAGCATACATCCACATTTGAGAAGGGCTTACGTTCTTTCTCCTCTTGTCTGCCATTTAATATCTCCCTACCTCTCTGGCATCTTGTGCAATCCAATCCCCTTCTTTTTGAGGGGTTGCCCTTATGATAACAGCTTTACCTATTTTCATTATCTTACCAAACGAGTTCCATGTAGATGGAAACATTACAAATTCATAAACCCCCATTACTGTTTCGATTGCAACCTTAGCCATCAAGTCGTGTTTCTTAGTTGTGATTTCTTTAACGCCAACCACTACTCCACCAAATTTTGCCCTGCCGCTATATGCAGCATTTTTAACTTCCTTCACAGAAGAAACACAAGATTGCAAGAACAGTTTCCTGTGCTCTTTTAACGGGTCAGTTGATAAGAATATTCCTGTTCTGTCATATTCCATTAGAGCCAATTCTTCAAGTGTGAATTCTTCCGCTGGATGTATGATAGAATCTAGATTAAGAGATTTAGTTTCAAGAGTACCTCCAAACAGAAGTTCCTGATTTGTTTGAATCGGACCTTTATGAAAAGCTCGGATAGCTTTTATAATTTCGCCTATCTGGACCATGATAGCTTTCCGAGTTGTAATATATTTATCCAATGCTCCAGATTCTGTCAGAGCTTGCAGGATTTGTTTCTTACCCACAGACTCACAGATTGTTGCTATATTATTAAAGTTCGGCGTTAACGCTTTATCTCTTAACTTTTCAACGCTATCTGAAATCTTGCCTGATGATTCAACTCCTATCCCCTTGATAGCATTCAGTCCAAACCTAACTCGCCCTGCATCTACTGTAAACTCTGGCTTGGACCAAATTGCATCTGGTGGTATTACCTCTATTCCCATCCTTCTGCATTCTCTGGCATAGTCAGCAACCTTGGCTTGTCTATCAGATACACTAGATAATACAGCTGCAAAGAAATAGGTTGGAAAATAATGTCTAAGCCATGCTGTCATGAACGATAATTTAGCATACGAAGTGGCATGTGGCTTATTGAATCCGTAACTAGCATTGGCTATCAATTTCCATAACCTATCAACTGTTTTTCTTAATACATTATTCCCCTTGCATCCAACGTAGAACTTTTCCTTCATGTCCCTGAGAAACTTATCCTTCTGGTAACTCTCCATCTGCGCACCTTTACCAATTAGTTTCCTAACCTTATCGGCGTCAATCATGGAGAATCCTGCCATAACCTGACAAATCTGCATGATTTGCTCTTGGAACACAGCCGTGGCATATGTCTTTTTCAGAATTGGCTTAAGTCTATCGTCTAGATACTTAATTCTAGATGGGTTTTTCTTGTTCTTTAAGCACTCGTCTTTCATTCCTGACTCTAAGGTAACAGGCCTACAAATTGCGCCAATTAGAATCAGGTCGTCGAATTTATCAATTTCAAACTCTATACAAGCTCTAGTCAACAGGTCGGTTTCTAACATGAAGCACCCTTTGGTATCTCCATGCCTTAGCATTTCATAAACATTTTCGTCTTTCAAGTCCCATTCGGGTTCACCGCTTAGGTGCCCGTCCCTGTTGAGCATCCTAATCGTGTTCTCTATTATGGTTAGAGTCCTAAGGCCAAGCAAGTCCATCTTCAGCAGGCCAAGAGCTTCTACGTCGTGCATATCAAACTGTGTTACAATGTTGCCCCTGATTCTTTGAAGCGGAACAATTTCATTTAGCGGCATAGGAGTAACAACAATTCCTGCCGCATGTGTTCCTGCCTGACGAAGATGCCCCTGAAACTTTGAGGCCAATTTAAAGGCCTCTTGTAAAATGTGACTCCCTTTTATCTTATTTCTAAGTTCGTCATTTATATCAACAGCTTGCTTTATTGTTGCTGCACCTTCTGGAATCATCTTTGAGATTGATTCTGCAATCTTGTATTCGATTCCTAGAACTCTCATTGCATCTTTGATTGCCTGTTTAGGCTGAAGCATAGAGAAGTTACAAATGGATGCAACATTTGAAGCTCCATATTTGTTCTTAACGTATTCTATAACTTCATCGCGCCTATCTTGTTGGAAATCCAAATCTAGGTCAGGCGGCGAAACTCTATCTTCGTGCAGGAACCGCTCAAATATTAGGTCATATTCTATTGGGTCAATCTCTGTTATACCCAAAAGATAGCAAACTAATGATGCCGCTCCTGACCCTCTAGCTGGTCCTGTTCTAATGCCTATGCGCTTACACCAAGAAATGATATCCGCAATGATTACGAAGTAGTGACCAAATCCCAACTGGTCAATGACTCTCAATTCGTAATCTAGCCTTTCTGAGTATCTACTGAATTCGCCGCTAATAACGACAGAAAGCCCATCTAGAGCTTCAAGGCATTGTATACTTATCCACTCCATCGGGTCTTTTATGTCAGATTCTGGAAAATTAGATGCTCCGCTTTCCAGTTTTATTTTAACATTGCATTTTTCTGATACTTCTATTGTGTTTGCTGCTGCGTCTTTTAGTTCTTCTGGAATTTCTTCGGGAGCAGGAAGGTAGTATGCATTAGGCTCATACCTTTTCCTGTTCGGGTCGCTTACCTTCTTGTTGAACCTAATACAGAGCCATGCATCATGGGCTTCATAATCATCTGCGGTAACATAGTGAACATCTGTAGTTGCCACACACTTTGCGCCTATCCTATCCGCTATTTTACGAAGCTCTCCGTTAACTTGCCTCTGTATTTCCAGCCCATTGGTTTGGAGTTCTACATATAAATCATCACTAAAGATGGATTTTAGTGCATCTGCTATCTCGTTAGCTTCGTCTAATTTTTCCAGTTTAATTGACTTTGCCAAAACTCCGTTCAGGCAAGCAGTTAAACAGATTACTCCTTCTGAATGTTTTCTCAGTAAGTCAAAGTTGATTCTTGGATTGTAGTAAAATCCCCTTGTGTGTGCAACTGTGGATAAGGCAATGAGATTTTTGAATCCTATTTCATTCTTGGCTAATAGAATGATGTGCCTAGTTTGTTCTTGTGGTGTTTTGGTTAGATTGCAATTTGGAACCCACAAATCATCTACAATATAGAATTCCTGACCATGAATCGGTTTGATTCCAAAGTCCTCACATATTCTAGCAAACTTAACCGCTGAACACATGTTGCCGTGCTCAGTCAAAGCCAAGCTTTCGTATTCCAACTCTTTAGCTCTCTTAACTAGGTCTTCAATTTTTGCAAACCCGTCAAGAAAGCTATAGTCGGAATGATTATGTAGAGAACAAAACTTAGTCATTTGTCACCTACTGCTTGATGTAGCTGGTTTCACTAACATCCCAAATGTCGCCAGAGTTCATTTCTATTACCGCAAGCACGAAGTTCCAAAACTCTAGGTAGTATCTCTTTATGTCGTCTAGCCTAGAGCGCGGGATTCCGTGGTTCATAATCTCATTGAGTTTTGTGGCTAATTCAGGCATTTCGCAATAAGTCATTACAGGAATGTTCGTACCCTTCAAGCGTTTATGAATGTCACAATACACAGTTGGACATCCCATTTCAAACGCCTGAATTGCATATGCTTCCTGCCATACCGAGAATGGTGCAGACTGAACCATCAGGTCAAAGTCAGACGGATTAACTTCACCGTAATCTGCAACTTCGCAACTGCATATCTGATATGCCATCGCTCTCATGTCTTCTACTATGTGCTTGTTTTCTTTATCTCTACGATACGGAATCATGAACGGATAGAAATCAAAATTCGAAGAACCTTTTACAATCTGGTTAACGATTCCTAGTGAGTAGAAAGTTTCTATCACAAGTTCAAGCGGATACAGAATAGAAAGCTTTTCCTTTGGCTCTATATCTTCTACCTTATGCTCTCTGTTCAACGTGTTCGGAAATGCTGGCGAAGGAAGTAAGTTGTCACCTAGCATTCCAATCAAATCCGCGTTTGCACCAATTCCAAACGTACTACAAATTGGCGTGAAGATTTTTGCAAACCTAGAATAGAGGGCAGGTGTTAATCCTAGGTCATAGTCCACTAAGTAGAGCGGACAGAAATCTGGCACAAACGAGAGATTCGAAAAAACCTCTAGCATTCCCATGAACAAAATAGGAATAGGATTGCCCTCTTCTCCTATTGCTATCAATAGTTCCTTGGCATTATCATTCGCCAAGTCGGAAACGAATTCAATACCCTTATCTTTACATCTTTCCGCAAGGCCCGTTACGGATTGTGGATAGAGTCTGGGCATTATTCCCGCTTCGTGTAGTATGTGCTTATCGCGCTCTAATCCAGCAGAGATTATGATTAGCTTACGTTGCATTTTCCAAAAACCTCTCTGGGTTTTTGGAGGCCTCTTAAAAAGAGGCCCCCTAAACCCAACAAAAAATACGACTAGAACGGAAGGTCGTCATCTTCCTTTTTCTGGTCAGCTAGAAGAGCAAGCACTTGGTCAGAGAACGAATCGCTGTGCTCCTTGCCGTTGCGAATGTAACACACATCGCGCCACTCATCAGTTCCATCTTTCTTCGAAATCTTGCGCGAAGGCATAGCAACATATTTTCCGTTCTTACCATCAATCACGGCACAACCTGTAATCACAAGCTCAGCATCACCGCAAGCAAGAACAACATTGCACCAACCGACTAGCTTACTATCAGTCCTGTTATTCGAACGCATTCCATTGACTTCGATAACCTTCATTTTCTTTCTCCCTTTCTAAAACGGTAAATCATCTGGTTCAATCCTACCCCTATCATCTGGCGTCATTTTCTCATCCCAACACTCGTCACCACGCTGGAATATCTTTTGAATCTCAACGTTGTTAGTTGCTAGGATAGTTCCAATGGGGCCATTCCTCTGCTTCTCTAGGATTATTTTGATTACATATTCACTCTTACCCCCTTCGAATGACGAGTCTGGTCTTTGAACAAACAGAACCACATCTGCATCCTGTTCAATTGCACCAGAATCTCTAAGGTCCGATAGCTTCGGTTTCTTAGCTTGCCTGTGTTCTACTGTTCTCGACATCTGTGAACCAACGATAACGGGTATCCCAATTTCGCTGGCTAGTATCTTGAACCCCCTTGTGATATCTGCCAGTTCTAGATTCCTGTTTTCTCCTTTCGTGTCTGACCTCATTAGCTGTAAGTAATCTACTGCTACACACGCAAGGTTTGGGCACTCAATCTTCTTTTTCTTTATCTGTGCATGAAGAGCACTTGGCCCAACGTGCGGTTGTTCTGATATGTGGAGCGGTATCTTTCCGCTTTGTTCCATAAGGTGTTCTAGTTTTCGTTCATCCTTATGGGTTATATTTCCTGTTCTCAACTTCCATAAAGGGACTTCGGTTAGACAACTGGCAATTCGTAAGTTGATTTCTTCTACGCTCATTTCCAATGAGAACAGAGCACATTCCGCTCCTTCATTAACTGCCATATGAGTGAGTATATTAATCATCAACTCTGATTTACCGTGTGATGGTCTACCGCCAACTACAATGAATTGACCACCACGAAAACCAGTTGTTTTATTGTCAAGTTCAGGTATCCCCGTTGGCAATCCAACGATACCTGTTCCTTCTTTTTGAAGCTCCTTTATAGCATCGAGCGTTTCCGCAAATGATTCTCCAAATGTAACAAAGTCCCGTTTAGCTGTAGTCGTAAGCTCAAGAACCTTGCGTTGCATCTTGTCTATTAGGTCAATGCCAGCAATAGGAGAAGAGTCTATCTCTTGTCTGGTGTTTCGGCAAAAATCATCTACTGCTCTGACCCAATAGTTATCTACGACTATTTTACAAAGACTATCAATATCAGCCTGTGGTGCTTCTGACATTATCTCGTTTACATGGTCAAGGACAATCTTATCGCCAATCGCATTCTTAACAAGAGGAAGATTGACCTTACTGTTTTGTGCAAACACATCCTGTATTGCCAGAAAGATTGCTTTCGAAAACGGATTGTGGAAATACTCTGTTCTTAATTTCGAAAGAACAATCGAGGCTGATAGGTCGTCTTTGATAGCTAGATGCAAAGCCTGTCGTTCTGGCTCATCAGTATGGACTAACCTATCTGCCATATGCATGTCCTAGAATTTATTGGTTAGCTTTGATAAATCAACCGCGTTTTTCGAGAGAACCGTTTTGGTTGCTTTCTTACAAAGGAAGAAGAAGAGCTTCCCCGGTGTTTCAACGTTATGAGTGGGGAAGCTCCTAATCGCTTCTTCCAAGATTGCATCGTTAAATATCTTTGCAGCTTTCCCGAATAGACCCCAATCTTTTGGAAAGACTTCTAACTCTTGCCCTTCCTCCATCTTTCGGGATAGCTCAGAGACAATTTCCTTTGCAATCATCTAGCCATCCCAATCGGCAAGCTTTGCAAGGTCAATGTAAGCAGCAACAAGAATCTCCGAAGTAACGCTACGCATGTCAACTTTCTCGCCAGCTATATTGTAGATGATTCCCTTCATGTGTTCAGCACTAAGGCCCATCGCAGTTCTCAAATTCTTAACTGCTGTGCTCAGGTCTTTCTTTGCCATTTCCTTTAATTGGTCTTCAGAATACCTTTCAAGACCTGTGACCTTTTTCATTGTGCTTCTTTCAAACTCATACTTCTTTTCATCCTTCTTCTTTTCTGAAGAGCCTCTTTCAACTGCTGGCGGATTCTTCTGAGCTTGAATAGTTTGGTCCTCTGCGCCAGTAGCTAGATATCTAACCATTTCATCTGCTGAAGCAAATCCAGAACAGACAATTCCATATCCAGCCTTACCAAGTGCGCGTCCCAATGCAGACGTTTCTGCGTCTTCAAGACCAAACTTATTCTCTGTTTCTGTGCTTAGTTTCTTCGGGTCAATCCCCGCAATACCATCAAAAATACCTCTAAGGGGAGAGGCAAATAATGCTACTGTTGACCTAGGTGGGACTATTACAGTATGCGTAATAGCTTCGCTTGGCGTATCCTTAACAACAGGCATTGCCCAAGCAGGAATTTTAGTGTTGATTACTTGCGATTCATCTGACGTATTCGTAAAGTTGGTTAGGTAGAACGAGTTCGGTTCATGTTCATCAACCGCCATCTGTAAACGACCAGCGACTGTAAAATACAAAGTCTTAAGGTTGTTTACCCATTCTTCTTCGCCATACCACTTGAACTTCACGTTTCTTTCTAGTGGAACAAGGAACTGCTGATACTGCTCAGGTATATCCTTTTTGACTGCTTCGAACATTAACTCATAATGTCTACGAATCTCTTCCTTCTTCGCGTTCAACTTCTGGTCTGACATACTTATCAAGCTCCTTCCTGACTCCAGCCATCTTTTCTAATAGCTTGAATTCTTCCTTCATGTTATCCGATGTATCTGCCATTGTACTTACGAACGCTTCAGCCAGTTCCTTTGTCATGTCTAGTAATTCTGAGACAACTTCAACTGCCATATTAAGCTCTTGTATCACTTCGACATGCGCGCTTAAATCTAATGCTTCTTCTAAATCTACGATTCTCGCTTCAAGCGCATCAATTCTCTTCTGGACATCTTGCTCGTTCTTTTCGGTTCCTTCTGACACGACATTTTCTCCTCTCTCGTTTTGAATTCCAAACGTATAGTCTTATCTTCACCCAGCTGTAATTCCAGAAGGGAATCAACAAGGCCCATTAAAAGAATCTCCCCTAGCATATTTGTTCTCCTTCCTTATTCTAGGGGCAAGAAATGTTAAAAGCCAGAGTAACAGGCGTAAAGAGAGACGCATCAATTTCGGCTGATGCAACCATTTGCAATACTCTACCGTTGAGCTACGAGCGCGCATGGTGCGCTCGACGGGATTCGAACCCGCATCCCATGATTAATAGTCATAAGCGAAGTAACTCTTCACTAACGACATCTGGCTCTTAACATTTCAAATAGTGAATAGGGTAACAGGCGAAAAGAGAACGTAAGTGCTCTATCCAGTTGAGCTACAGGAGCCGAAGCTCCAGTTTGGATTCGAACCAAAAACCACTCGATTACAAGTCGAAGTAACTCTTCTCTACGACACCTATTCATATGTCAGGTTGCTTCCGAGCAACAAGCGAACAGAGTTTTCTATACTGGCGTCTTACCTTTCGACCACACTCCAAGCCTTTCGGCTTTAAGGAGTCAGCAGGATTCGAACCTGTAATCTCCAGTTCCGGTTGAAGTATCTCTATCCTACGGCATCGGAATATTCCATTGTCATTTATACATTAGCAAGAGAGACTTTTAATCTGAGGCAATAAGCGTATTGGGTTATGGTTTCATTTTCGGTGAAGTAACCCAAAACTACGGCACTCAGAACCTAATGATAAGGCAACAAACGCAACGGGAGAGTGCTAATTTCGGCTAGCACAACCATTTCGTTTAGCCACGAAGTAACCCATCACTAACGGCACTTATCAAATTGGTGGGCCGTGCTCTCGCTGAAGAAGAAATCCTATTTTACGGCACTAAAAGGCAACAAACAAATAGGCTCTAACGGCCCGTTCTGGGGTGCGGTGGGGCTAGCTCCACTTACTAAGCTACACACCACAAAGGGTGCTTGACTTAACCGCACACATTTTCAAAAACAAGCAAGGGGAGCATAGGCCGAGTTACCGTTCCTTTTTCTGGCCCAAGAAAGGGGGGTGTAGTTTTGCTCCCCCTGCTATTGGCTTACAGATAACTCAGCAACGATGATACATTCTGGTTATCTGGTTACCGTGCTACACTTCAATCTTTTCTAGTTCTTTAAGAACAGTTCCGCCGCGAGAAAGCTGACCAATCATCTTAAAAATCTTATCGCTCCATCCCGCTACCATCAGAACGCTCTTGTTGCTCATGATATCAACCGGAGAATCTCCATATCCTGCAAGGTCAATCAGATACAACTGAATTCCATCGAAGGTTTCCTTGCACTTAGTCCATTCACCGGGAAGCTTTGAATCGTAACCCCATCCGTAACCTAAACCTATCTTGTTATCAACGCTCCACAACTGCATATCGGTGAACATGAAAATCTTGTTATATCCATATTTCGGATTTTCTCTAACGTACTTGGGAACAAGCCAACCTTCTGTTGCTCCACCACCAAGCTGTTTGCTCAGCCTGTCTACAGCGTCAAGTACGTTTTCGGTCTTTGGCATCTGTGAAACAACAAAGTCGGAACCGAAGAATCCAAGCGTAACTCTCTTAACCTTCTTTCTGAGAATTACAGCTAGCAACAGTCCAACTTCACAGTACATCATTGAAGGAGTTAAACGTCCGGTCATTGAGCTTGACTTATCAACTGCAATCATAACTGTATCGTTCTCATCCACACAATCAATATTCTTTACAGATTCCCAGATTGCCGTATTAAGTGCGTCAAGGAAGATTCCAACATTCGGATTTGCATTGTCCTTGAGCATCTTGTACGCAGTATAGAATCTGAACGGAAGCTGCTTTGACTTTGCTACGCGTTCTGGGTCTGAGAGAATCTCTGCTACCTTATCAATATGGTCATTAGATACACCAATGTCAAGGAAGTTTCTGAGATTTCTCAACAGAGCCATATATCCAATCTTACCGCTATCAATTAGCTCTTCCCACTTGTCGCGCTTTGCCGCTTCCTTTTCCTCAGGAGAATCAAACTTTCCCTGTCCAACTTCTGAAAGCTCAACCTCCCAAGTGTATGGAGTTTCCAGATTGTCGTCTACAATCTTCTGGAACAAAGCTTGCTGCTCGTCATTCTTAGGTCTTGGGTGAACAAGGAACAATGCGTCCCTCATTGACGGCACGGTATCACGATTGTACTTTCCAAATCCGTACTCATCGAATCTGTTGAACGAAATTCCCAATCCCTTTTGAACTTGCTTCGAAAGCTTACCAAGCTGCTTCGTTCCCTTTCTTCCGTTTGCAAGCGCGTAGTACCCCAAAAGCTCTGGAATTTCATCAGCGCGTCTTATGACACTTGCAATCATTCTTGAAACGATATCGGCGGGGTAATCTAACTTCTTTCCCTTCTGAATGTTTTCAGAGTGAACCTTAGCAAGCTCAACCGCAAGAACCAAAGGAATCGTTCTTAGATACATCTGTGTTCTTGCGTACACCGCAAGCTTAGCAACAAGCAAAGGATTTACCTTTCTAACAAGCTTGCGAATTCTCTGTACATCTTCATCTGCCTTTGTATAGAACTTGTCCTTGAGAGTAGAAGTGCAAACGAGCGTATACAGTTCCATTTCAGGAGTCATTGCATACGCGATTGCGCCTTCCTTATTCACTCTCTTGTTTGTACCTGTAGTCTTCTGCGCGTATCTTGCCATCTTCTTTTCCCCTTTCCTTTTCCTCTTTTTAGAGGAATGGGTAACAGGCGGGTAGAGGCCTTTGTTATAGGTGTTTTCTATAGAAGTAACTCTACCCTACGACACCATCCTTTTATATAGTGACCAGAGTAATTGGCGATAAGAGGCACAGGCCCGAAGGCCAACCGTAAACTATCTCCGCTTATTACTTCTGATTCTGGAGCGGAGAGCGGGAAGTCGAACCCACTTTTCCCCTAAACTTCGGGAGCGTTTTATCCGAAGTATCTCTCATCTACGACATCCGGTCCATACATTTAGAACGAGAGCAACAATCAGCAAGGCTTCAAGGAGTCATTAAGGATAGACGAAGAAATCCTCACTTACGGCATCCCGTTTCAAAATCTACTAGGTCTTTCTCTATCAAGTACCTTAATCCTCTTTTCGTAATGGTTCTTCCACTTCTCACTCTGACTAAGTAACCTTTTTGTAAGAGGATTCGTTCATGTATCTGTTTCAAGTTTACTGGTTCTGTATCGAGAGCCAATGCGATTACCTCTAACCCAACTGCCTTTGGTGCTTCGAATAGAATTAGAAGTATCTCTCTCTCAAGCGGACCCAATCCTTCTTCATCAATTTCAAGTCGGTCCATTACAGATGTTACGTCGCTTAGTTCTACTCTGTGTCTATCCTCTATAATAGCTTGGTCACGGCACATCTGCAAATAGTTTTTTGCAATTCTAGGAATGCCATGACTTCGTATAGCTAACTTATGTGCTGCTTCAGGTGTAATCTGCCAGTTCTTTGCAAGGATGATTTTGATTGCTTCCTCTGAGTAATGGTCCAACTGGAATGTATAGACAAACCTATCTCTCAGAGGTTTACTCAAATCTCCTGCGTTTGTTGTGCCACCTAATAATGTAAACTCGTTTACTGAATCCCCTTCGAAGTTGAAGTCCTGCATAATCGGAAAGAATATCTCTTCAATCTTTGAAGGTAGCGCATGAATCTCATCTATAAAAAGTATTCCGCCAACCCTTAAGTTTACCCAATCTATCAGTTCGTTTACGTCATTCAGGTTTCGAATTGTTCCACCTGTTGCGTACTTGATTGGTGCTTCGATAGTTCGCGCAATACATTCTGCCAGAGTCGTTTTTCCTAAACCCGCTGGTCCGGTGAACAGGATATGTGGTAATATATGTCCGCTCTTATGACTCGCCAGAATCGAAACCGCCAATTGCTTTACAACATTTTCTTGACCAACAAATTCAGAAAGCGTATTAGGAAACTTTTTCCCTTTAGCCATAACACCTTGCCCCGTTACCACTTAGGTGGCCTAGGTACACAGGCCGACCCCTCATAGGTACAACCTAGTCAGAGGCCCAACCCCATGCAAGTCCTATTTTCGCCCCTTGGTCAGCCAACAACATTTTTCCGCTTAGCTTCATTTTCCTCTTGCATCACTAGCCATGTTGGGTTATTTAGGTTAGTAGTGTTTGTCGTGGGGTTTTTTACACCCCTAAGCTATATAATACTAACGTATTATATAGCTTGTAACGCCTATCGAAAACTCATCGCCTTTCAGGTAGAGAGAACAAACTTATTGTTCAAGAATACAAAGCCTTTTCCAAATATGAAACAGAAACGCAAGTAGTATCTTTGCCTGTTGTACTTGCATGTATTCAGCGAAATCGTCCGGTGTCCATTCTGAAACTAGCGGGAGTTCGTAAGTGCCAATCAGTTTTTTCATTGCTGCTGGTATTTCCCACTTAACGAACTCGTCCCACATATCTTGTTCGTATTTCTGAAACTCAAAGTTCTGCTTAAGGTCACTTGTTATACATTTGAGCATCTTTTTAAAATCGCCCATCAGAATGACTTCTGAAGGTTTTGTGGTTTCCATTGGAAAAATCCCTCTGGGTTTTTGCTAAGTTTCGTTAAAAGGCTCAGTTTCTAATAGAGTGAGGTCTAGTTCCCAATTGTGGGACGACCTTGAATTCCAAGTATCAACCACTCCTTGAAGATAGTCTTGTGTTTCAGATTTTGTCCACCCGTTAATATTTGCCAGATGCTTTAATACTTCAGCTGCGTTTCCTCTAGCAAAAGCTAGCCCGATGTGTTTAACTCTATGGCAACTAGGACATAGGGCTTGAAACCCTATGAGTTTTTGTATTTGATTTCTGTCGTCGTATTCCCAAACTTCATGACATTCAACGGGCCATCTGTCTCCTCTGCTACCACATATTTCACAACAATAATTTGCTTCCTTTGCGGTGATTTTCTTAATCTTGTTCCACGTTGAAGATGAGACTTCACTCCTTACGTTTGAATACCATGAAGTTTTTGGAACTAACTCAACTGTTAATTTAGGTTGCATCATAACTCCAAGGCTAAAAAAGGGCGGGTAGCGTAAGCTCCGCGCCACCCGCCCTTTAGCGAAATTGAAGTTATCGCCTTCGCCGCTGAACGTTCAGGTTATGTACTCTAGTAATCTACTGCTACTCTTTTTGTGTATCCGTTTATCACATCATGCCTGTACACATCGCCATATTCCCAAGAGTCGTAAGTCATTGGACTTTTGACAGCACAGAACCACCGAGCATACTGATTGCATATCTCTTTCTTTGGACTTTGCCACTTCTTGAGAACTCTCCACTCCCAGCCCTCAAGAGGACCGTAGCCTTTCCATATTTCCCACGGATTGTCTACGTCCCTAGACTTTCTGCACCAGAAATCTGGGTCTTTCGGTTTGATTTCTTCCATGATTACCTCAGGAATCCGAATAAATCTCAGAAGTTTTCCCTAGCAACAGGGAAGATTAGAATCGCCCATCCGATGATGAACGAAAGAGTTCCAAAAGCTCCCCATGCTTTTCCTTTTTTTATGTCAATGATGTACATAATGCCAGCAAGAATCCAGAACGCAACTCCTACCTTCCCGGTAGTTGTGTGCAACATTCCGTGGATGAATAACCTCAAGTCACTCATTCTTCCGGTCCTAGTCTGATAGTTCCGGTTAACTCTATTGACAACCCTTTTCCTGTGTTTCTAAGTGAGTAAACCTTTTTGATGCCACCCCTTTCTGTCTTTGTCTCGTAGACAATAACTCCACACGCATAGGTTATCTTCGTTGTTTCTGATTCCTCCAAAACAATAGGACTAAACACCGAGTTTTTGAACACGCTGGTGAGCTTGGCATCGCCTAGATTCTTATTCACAACAAACTCCTTCAGGGGTAGAGTGAAGAAATCGCCAAGCTGTAAAAAATTTCTAAAGCCTTGTAATTGCGATAGTTACACCAACGTGCATATCGTAATCGTCAGCATCTGGCAACAGAGTTTTTCTTTTTGCCCATCCAATCTTACCATCATGGCGGACAGTAGTTAGCTTGCTTCCTAGCATTACGAAGATTTTCTTTCTTGGCTTAATCTTTTTCTTTAACTTTTTGAGTGTCTTCTTGCTCTTAACTTGTGCTTCGAGTATCTCGAAGACTTCTTCTCTACTGATTTCTTTCTCTTTATTTGAGAACTGAGTTGCCATATCAATTCCTCATTTCTTCAATGGAGATTACTGAATGTAACCTCCCATTCTTTGTTTTCTTTACTCCCGGTAACTTCTTGCACACATCGTATGCATGTAACATATTTCTAGCCCATATGATTCTCCTTGTTTCCGCGTACCTACCTGAACCAGCATGTCCGTATCTTAATAGGGCCGAGAATTTCTTTAGTTTTTGCCTTCTTTTCGTTCTTTGCAAGCGCGACATACTTTCATCTTCTTTCCGTTTTCAGTTATCTCATATCGCTTGCGAATCATCTTTGTGCAGTTGTCGCACTTGAATTTCTTTCCCATGCTAGTTTTCCTCCGGTCCTAGCATTCCTTTTTTGTCCAGCCATTCGTACAATTCTTTAACAGTAGTTACGTTCTCTCCATTATCCATTTGGAGAACGTATTCACAACTAACGCAATCAAACCTATCTACCCTTGATTGTTCATACCATTTCTCTGGATTGTCCCGTTGGGAAATCTCATCTGGCGTCATTGAAAGAACTTCAGAAGATTCTGTTACGTTAATCAAAACTTCTTCTAAAGTTTGTGCGCCACAAACGGGACAAACAAAGTTAACTCGTTGCATAGAAACCTCTTAGGTTTGGTAGGGTGCACGGGAATCGAACCCGTAATCTCCGGCTTGAAAGGCCGACGAGTTGACCATATTACTCTAGCACCCCATGTTTTATGTTTGTTCTATGCACCCGCAGCTTATTAATTGTCCGTTACATTTCGGGCAGACTTCCCAATCACAACCGGGATGGTGATATCCGCCAACCGCAACATTGCAATCTGGGCATCTGTCCGTTAATTCATCTGCTTTGCCGTCTGTATAGCCCATACTTGCTGTGCCAAAAGGTATTGGGTCATAATTCTCGCTAGGAGAAATAGTAACTGGAACTTTTATACAAGAATCTGCTTCTAACATTTCTTGGCAACAATGCCCACACTTAGCCATGTCTTCTCCCTATAATCTAACTCTTAATCCCATCCAAAGCAACCACAATAGTATCCGTCTTTCTCTCTGCCGGGTCTATGTTCAAAGAATGGAAGAGCCGTTGACGATTTTGTTTCTTTGCCGCACGTTTTGCATCTAGCAATTCTGCCAGTAAGGTCAGGAGTTTCTTCTGCTAACTCTTCTCCTTCTGGCTTTCCTGCCAGCGTACACATAACACAGATTGGTTCTTTCTTTTCATTCTTGCCGTTAGCAGTATGTCCACACTTCATCATTGGTATTTCTTTTGTCCATTCTGACATATTTATCCCGCTAATGGTTGAGCCAATAGCCACCACAAAACTAGCAGATGGAGAGTATTGTCAACGACGGTATATACAAGACAGTTGAATGTGATTTCCGTTTCGTACCATATCCCCATTTCTGGTAGTTTCGTATAGTCCCTCCCATTTATTAGATACAGCCATTTGAGTCCGTATCTGTATCTATCAATCAGGAAATGAGTAACCGCAATTGTAACGTAAATGTACCACGGTTTGTCGCGAAAGAAAACATAGATTCCGAAGGTGTATAGAAGACTGTGAAGTAGACACCAACCGAACCCTTTGATTCCTTTCTTAGATTTCTGTAGAGCCATCGGTTTAGACTGAAACATATAGTCGCCAAACAAATGGCCTAACAGGATTTCCATATTAACTCCTATTCGGCTTCGAATCCGCTGAAGATACCATCAACGTACTCGTCTTTGTGGTCCTCAATCCACGTTACGAGCGCGTACATTTCCTCTCTGTTAGCTATTGCCTGAACTCCAGACCTGTCGAACATATTGATTTCACAGGAACTTCTGATTTGTTCTAGACCATCGTATATTTCTTGCGGAACCTTAACCATCTTTATGCTCCTTATTGAGAGCAGCCATAGCAGCTTCGTAAGCATTCTTTAGCGTGCAATAACGACATAGTTCAGTAGTTATTCCGTCACCACAATACTTTCCATCCGTTCCGTGTTCAGAATCGTACATCAATTCTAACTCTGTTGGGATTAAGTCAAGTAGATTGCGAATCGGTCCTTTTTCTGCACACGCATTTACGCAATTGACGATATGTTCTGTATCATCTAACGATGGAGCAACATCCCACGCGAGAATTAGAACACCGTCTGCATCGGTTACGTCTGGTGTTGGGTCAGGTTCTGCTCCGCTAAGTTTCCACGGTGTTGGACTGTGCATCTTTTCTTTTTCCTTTCTGGTGGGCCGAGAGGGACTCGAACCCTCAACCGCCTGTTTATGAGACAGGTCGCCTAACCAATTGGCATATCGGCCCGTTTATTTGTCAGCAACATCCCAACACATAGCTTCTGAATCGTTTCTACCTTTTCATCTCCTAGCTTTTCAACTGCGTGGTAGATTTCATTAACTGTTGGAAGCGGCTGGGTGGTAGATTAACATGGTATCTGTCGAGAATTAACCAAGCTCTTCCGAGTGCCGTGTCTTTTGTGAATGAACCCTCCCCGTCAGTTTGAGGAACTTCCCATGTAATACACTCTTCGACAACTTCTCTCAAAGCTGCGAGAACGTCAGCGAAGTCTTCTTGCTTATATTCTCTATCGAATAGTAAAGCCTTCCTTAAAAGATGCTCAAGAAATCTCCACTCGGTTTCCGTTAGAGGATTAAGAAAGTTGTCTTTCCGTTCTTTCTCAATCATTTCTCCAATTGTCATTTACTTTGTTCCTCTTCTTTTTTCATTTTCCTCCGTGCAAGAACTCCCTCACATAGCTTCTGAATCGTTTCTACCTTTTCATCTCCTAGCTTTTCAACTGCGTGGTAGATTTCATTAACTGTTGGAAGCGGCTTTATATAAGCCATTCTATCCTCCCAGATTTAATTTTCAATCTGACAGAAACGGAATTACTGACTGATGCAACAGTCATTTTAGAAAATACCTCTGGGTTTTCTGAGAATCCTGTTAAATGCTTTCGTTACGTTCACCACCTTTCACATCCGGTGGGAGAAGGAGAAGAAAAGGCCCCCGTTCCTTTATCAACTCCCTCTCCCTTCCCCGGAATTTTCTAGTTTACAGTCTGGACGAGAATGGGCTGCGTAGTCATTCTCATCGGCTGGTCAAACAGGAGATACGTTCCGTTCCACTCAACGTAAGCGTCATTTTCTGCCAAGTAGAAGAAGACAGCATCCCCGTTTGTTCCGTATGAACCATCCAAAGCAGGACTCTCTACAACCTTTCCGCCTGAACGATAACGCCAAGGGTCGTCAACAATCTTTTCCTGCGTTGTGAGCTTACTATTAACGCTGGAAACCTTGCCCTTGATAACGTAATGTGCCATTATAACGCCACGGTCAATCAGGTAGATGTAACTAATCTTGTTCTCGTCGTTGAAACGAATCAACCTCTTCTTAAGTTGAACGCGCTCAAGAGAAGTATCGAGAAGTGGCGCAGGAACAGCCGCAACGAGCGTTGCGTGATTGTCTTCCGTGTGCTGCGATTCTGCCATAAAGCTCTTCGACTCGTCGCCACCTTCTCCGCTGCAACTATCTGCACCCATCATAACGAGAGCGCAGAGGCAAATCAAACAAACAATGAGAATATTCCGCTTCATCTTATTCTTCTCCTATGTCGTAAGTACCATTACCTTCTTCGTCAACGATAATCGGCAAATCTGCCTGACCGGGGGAAGTTCCTTTGAAGATTTGTCTGTTCATCATTTTCGACCTTGCATTGTATTCGGCAATCATTTCCTCAAGAGAAATCTTGTTGCCTAATACGACTGACCTTAATCTGGCATCTTCATCCTTATCTCTGAAGTCCCAATTTTCGCGCGGTCCCGCACTCTCTACAAAATCATCATATGTCTGTTGCGTGATTCTTACTTCGCGTCTACGAGCTTCAATCTTCTCCCACCTGAGCTTAAACCACTCGTAGTTGTAAATAACATTATCTGCATCGAGTGTACGGTCAACGATTCCTTCTGCCGAACTGATAGCTTCGTTCGCTACGAAGAACGGAAACAAAGCTACTCTCATGGCTGGAACTGCGAAGACGAGAATAACAATCGCCAACACAGACAGCCAGAAGATTTTTTTGCCGCTCATAGTATCCCCTCCATATCCTCAAGTCTACCTAGATTCCTTCTGGACGAACCAACGAATTCAATTAGCTTATTCCAGCACCCTTGGTGTGCGTGTTTTACTCTTGAGTTCCCCCTTTGTTCATGGGTGATTTTGTTATCACTCCCTACCGTATGATAACTAATCATCACCGTATCGCTGAAGCTACTGTGGTGTGCAGGGCCTTCTATTTTCTTTTTACAAATGAAACATTCTTCAGGCATCTTTCTACCTTTCTGGTGGGGGCGTTGGGAATCGAACCCAAGTCTTGAGATTAAAAGTCTCCAATTCTACCCCTGAACTACGCCCCCATTTTGTTTATTCCTCTGTCAAATACGTGCCGAATTCTACCCCAATCTCTACTTCTTGGATTACTTCTATTCTTAGTGACAGAATAGGAAATTCTATTCTTACCTTTGCTACCTTATCGCTTGCCCACTTCTTTAGAAGAAGGGCTGTTTTGCATGAACATCCTCCTATATGTATATCGCTGTCGTCTTCGAAGAGGTCTTCGAGAAAACGCTCTCCTGCATAGAAGTGTTGTGTTTTTCCCAGAAGAGCCAGATTCACGGCGTAAATCTTGCAACTATTTCCGTCTGCCTGTGTTCCATTTACGGTGACGTCATAGTTACCCGTTTCCGCAACGAACTTTAACTTGCCTTTCGGGTCTTCATGGAGTTTCACATGCTTGAGCGTTCCTTTTTCCATGTTTCCAGTCAGAATTTCAAGCCATTCTGTAAACTTGTTTTTTCTCTTTCCGTAATGGTCCATGCAGAAACAATCGAGCATTCTTACTTTTTTATAACGCGGGTCAGATTGGTATAATGCTATGTTTTCAAATCCCCGCACAAGCCAGAGTTCAATAGTAAACTTAGGAGTTGGCTTCTTCTTTTTCTTCTTGGCTTTTGCCATTCCTAGTATCTCCTTCTTTCACTAACGAGAAACTCAACGAATATCGGACCGAGCTTTTCGTCTTCTCCGTCCTTTTCAATTGTGAGCGAAACCGTCTTACTCTCTGTTTCGAACTTAACGGCTAGCTTTCTCATGTAGCCAATCTTAAGTCCTTTTGCCAGAGGCATGAACCACTTTTCTTTCTTAGTCTTTTTCTTTACTGCTTTCTTTGTTGACTTTGCTCCTGTCTTCTTTTTCTTTCTTGTAACTACGATGTTCTCCCTGAACATTTCAACTTCTCTAGGATTCACATTCGTAGGATTCGAAGAAAAGAACAGAAGCTTTCCGCGTGTGCGAACTATATATATATAATCCATTGTATCCTCCAAATGGTGGGGGAGGCGGGATTCGAACCCGCATGATTCTTTCGAACCGCCAGATTTTGAGTCTGGTGTGTCTACCAATTCCATCCACTCCCCCGATAGATTAGAACTTCTTATCTATGAACGTTTTAACGAACCAAACGCCAAACTCTTCCTGTGTTGAAACAACTTCAGCAGGAAGAAGAGGCGCAGAAATCATAAGCTCTCTTCCTCCTATTGTATCACCATTGACCTGAATGATTGCTGTGAATCCAAACATTTCAAGGAATCGCTTGAGCTTGTATGCCTCCTTTTCATAGATTGGATTTGTGTTTATATCGTCCAGTTCATCAATTGCTTCCTGAATTTTGTCACAGATTTCGTCCTCCCCGGTGGTGACTTCACTTTCTTCGTTTTCAAGGCTGTTAGACAAACCTTCAAGTTCGCTTATTATTTCTCTTATAGAACAAGCGATAGAATAAGCTTCTCCTGAAGCTTCGTCGAGCGTTCTGCGAATGCACTCCGCTTTACTATTAACCATATCCTGAGCTACATCAAGGTAATACTTGGCGTTTTCTGTTGCATCTGACATTTGTATATCCCTTTATGGTGGGGGCGGTGGGATTCGAACCCACATGGCTATTAACCCACGGATTTTAAGTCCGCTGCGTATACCAATTCCGACCACGCCCCCAACTTGTTATAGGATTATATTATAACGCTCAAGTGCTTCCTTTGCAACCTTCAAAAATTCAGTTCCGTTCTTAGTATCGTATTCTTCCAGTTTTTTGAGATACGTTTTTGTACGCGCTAACGCCTCCTTAGATGGTTCTCCCAGAAAATCGTTAAAACCTATGTCTCCTTCAACTCTACCTAAAAAGAACCCATCAGATGTGCGGGTTATTTCTGCATATAATCCGCAACCCATAAGCTCATGTAGTAAGTCCTTTTTAGGTTCTATTTCACAAAGAACTTCTACCGCTGTCTTATTCGTCGGCATTAAGTTTTCCTTTTATCGTGTACCATCTTTTGAGCATCTTTTCAACATCAACAAGGAAATTCTTCATTCCAAATATCTGCTCTCTTGAAATCCACCTGAGAGTGTTGTCGCAAAATTTATGGATACACCTAGTAGGTACAAACATTTCAGTAAATCTCAACTTGTCATATGTGAACGTACATGGCGGACATTCATACCCCGTATTAGCAAAAGAGATATGAAAGATATCGGTAGGTTTTACATGTACCTCAATGAAAGCTCTGTGTTTACTGACATCAAAGTATGCCTCTTTTGCAGAATCGTAGGAACTGGCATGAATTCCTGTCCCACATGTATTGTCGCCATGTAACATTTTTGCGTGAAGCTTTTTTGTTTCATAATCTTGGCCATATACTTCGTTCAGAATATAATGAACGTAAGGTTTGCATTCACAATATACAGAGTTACCGGGCCTATAGTTTTGTAATTTTGCAAATGCAACTGCGACACCAGCCTCTCTATGTGATGCAAGATGCATCAATTCTTTTAAGCTATCTTCTGTTTGATATGGTACGATAGTAGGAGAGAAAAGTGGAATTCCACAATAGCCGAAGCTAACTCCTACTGATTTATACAAGCTGATAGTAACTCTACTCGACGGTTCTCCGTTGAAGAAGTCAGTTAGTTCTCTAATCGTTAGTTTTCTTGTAAACTTTTCGAACGGAATTGTTTCGTTGTGGTCTATTTTTATTGTTGCATTGTGTTCCTTTAACCAGAACAGAAGTAAATTGTAGAATTCGCCTCTGGGCCAGAGAAGCTGATTATGTCCCAGCCTCTGACAGAGCGCATCGAAAATGCTGATAATTCTGTCCGCGTTATCGTCATCCACTAGATGCTGGTCGCGCACATCTATGTTATAAACCATTTAGAAAATCTCCTCTGGGTTTTAAGAGAGTTGCTTTATATCTTCAAGAGGTACAGCCCACAGAACGGAATCAGTTCCATATCCTGTCTTAATTATTGCAAACTCTACGAGTCTGTATACTTGATGATATCTCCTGTTTGTAATAAGGACATGAGTTGTTTGGAAGTATCGTATTGTTCCTGTTATTTCGTCTTCCGCGTTTTCGCGTTCGATACGAAAGTGGACGCGCTGCCCTATGCAGAATATGTGTTTCATGCTGTACTCCAAGTGAAGAAGCTAGTAACGATACAGCTTGAACGCATCTTCACTACATGGAACCATCGAACGAATCTCCCATTCGTTCCTTACTTTATCTCCGCTTCTTACTATTCTATCTATTGATGTGTTCAAATGTTCTGTTCCGTCGAAATATCTCTCCTTTTCGAACGGGAGACTATGATAGATTGCCCAATCCCACATTATTCCCCTTACGGCAACCCACTTTACTCTTACGGACCTTCCGTCAGGCTCTAAAATTGTTACATCATTGAACCACGGATGTTCGATGTACCCAAAACCATGAGCAAATATGGTATTGGGGTTCATATTTCTTAAGTCATATTCTGTCAAAAGAGGAAAATCTCTGGTTGTTTTCCCATCAAATGGTCCTGGCGAACCAACTCTGAAATCACCCATTTATCTCCCTCCTTAAAAGAGCACAGTTCCGGTGGATTCCAAAATTCACAGCACTTGCGAATGCTGGTAACCACAGGTCTGCTCTATGGGAATGCCTTTCGTTTGTTGTATCTTCAACAATGTATGGACCAAGTACAATCCAAACAGTATCACCATATGCAAACTCTGCTCCTTCTGTATAATTTTCTAAGAGGTCACGACTCAGAGCAAGAGTTTGATTTGAACAAGTGTCACCTGTTGCGGTTTCCCACGGTCTTGAATCAGTTAGGATTGGAATCGAAGTATAAGATGTTACTGTGATTCCAAATTCTGCCTTGAGTTTAGGTTGTGCGTATAATTTCTCCTCTGCTTCAGCTACCATCCATTCCAATTCGTTGATAACAGCTGCCTGTGAACTAATTGTTTCTGTATGTCCTTTTCGTTCTACCGCAAGGACAACAACAATTGCAAGTAACGTAACTGCGCAGGCAAGAGCAGCAGCAACTTGTCTTTTCATTAGGTCAGGCTTTCTCTGAGCGCAGAAATAGAAGCACTCATAGGTTCGTCCCGTATTGTTATGCACGCTCCGAACGCACGCGCACATGTAAGAGCAAACTTTTCGAATGTTACTTCTTTTTCACCTTCGTAAATCTCAGCGGTATATCCGGTTGGCATTATTCCCCTCCGGTAGGTTTGCCCCAAATTCTGCGGTCATCGAGTATCTGTCTTCCAACTATTATTGCTTCTTCAAAGCCATTTGTAATTTTGTTGTTTATCTCGTCTAGAATTCCTCTCTCTCCGCAGGAGTAAAATCCATCCGATTTTTGTTGTCCTACCGTCAGAAAGTCTAGGAGTTTTATTCCAAACAACTTACAGATGCTGAGACACAAAGCGGCAGACCCAGCATCTTCTGACGATATTTCAACATCACCGGATGGATGATTATGAAACATAATGCATCTGGGGCAGTTTGTAAGCATTAGGAACTTTGCAAATTCTGCCTGACACATCAGCGCAGAATCTACATTTCCCGCGCTTACGCGCCTGATACCACGCGGGTGGTTCTTAATATCTAATGCGATTACCCATAGTTCCTCTCTATTTGTTGGGATTTCCTGTTCCCAAATGAACTTAAATGCCGAAAGAGGGGAATCGAGATTATCGAAACCAGTTTTGCCTTTTCGGTGTCTATTTAGTTTTATTTCGTATTCCCAGAATGTTCGCTCAGCCATCGTTTTCGTCCTGATTGAAAATTGGCGATACGTCTTTTATCTGCTTGACCCTTCGTTGGATACAATCTGCTATTTCCGCACGGGCCAATGGCTTATCGAGATTGTATTCTTCTATATGTGTCTCGATTGTCCAAGTCATTCCGCCGTGTTCAAGACACAATTTGATGTTCTTATCAGACATCAGTTTCCCTCCGGTACTTCAATTACGATTGGAACGTCTATTGAATCTATTTCGAAGTATTCTCCGTTTATCATAATAGTAAAGGAGAATTCTTCGTCGCCATCTACTTCACGAAGTTGGATATCGTCAATTTGCAGCGTTAGCATCTTTCCTCTCCAGTACATCATTGATAACTATTTGTAGTAATTTAGCGAATCCGTCTGACCTGTAGTGTTTTACTCTACCTTCAATATCTACCCCCTTGTCCCATTCGCGGTAAGCGTAATCGTAATTGCGACCCGTTCCGGTTTTTTCAAACGGACCACGATTAACGATTCGAATTTCTCCTATCAATTCTCCGTTTACATCTATCTTAGCTCGTAACATCTAGTCCAATCCGAAATCTTCGAACATAGCAGCACAACCGTCTACGTCGTCGCCTAGGAGACTCGCAATTTCGCTGCGGTACAGATTCTTGTCCTTAACTTCCTGCGGAGTCTCTTTCTCTATTTGCTCATCGGACTTGTTCATACAGGCAGGACATTTCTTTATGTTTCCTCCGTCCCTAACGAAATCTCCTTCCTCTGCATCATGCATAACGTGATATAAATCCCACGGTTCACCGCATCGGTTACAGAACAAATCCATTAGAATCCGTACCCCCCTTCGATTTCGTCCGCGCATCTATCGCAATTCCAACCGAGAAAGTTTCCATCAGCGTCTTGACGAGTACAACTTCTAAGTCTTCAGCCCCGCGTTTCTCCTTCTACCGGAACGACTCGACCACAACTTCCACACCTAATTGAACCCTTGAAATCTCCGAACCGTTCAGACATTTCTTCATTGTAGTACGGGTCTTCGTCCCAGAACATTATACTAATATCTCCTCTCTATCATCACGAATGAACTTGAGGATAGATATTATTGCCGCGTTCATTCTTTCTCTAGCTGGCGGATTGTCAGTATGAACCCTAATCTCAGGTGGCTCATAATCTGTTGTAGAGCGCACCATTCTTTCAATCCACTTGATTACGTCATAGCCCGTTTCTTCTAAAAGGCCAAGGTCATGGTCTAGGCTGACGATTTCAACTTGCTCTGTTCTTAGCAACTCAATTGTCTGCTGTGCGGTTTCTGTCCTAATCCATGAATTGTCAGGAACAGGACGAACATCGTCAAGCCAAACTTTCATTGTTTTCACCCCCTTACTTTAGTTTGGATGCTAGTTTCTGAATGTAGGCAACTCTATCACTAAGAAAATCCAGATGCGCCCACGGTATGAGTGCTCTCTTTGTTCCCGTGAAGTTGTTTTTGTTCGTTTCGAATACGCCCGTAAACCTCCCGTCCAGTTGACCACACATCCTGATAATTTCCTGCTGTATTTCTAGGGTAGTCAAATTGTCCGGTAGTTCTTTATTAGAAAGTGCATCGCTTTCTGGCATTCTGTTTATCGGAAGCTCCTCCTTTGTATGAGTTTGCGATGGTTCTTTTGGTATTCTAGGAGTTTTGCGCTCTACTTTTTCTTGTCCGTGCTTACTTCTTCTCCAAGGCATTAAAGACACCCCTTTGCCATTTTTCTAATGTCAGCGTAATACTGCAATACAGCTTTCTTCTCATGCTCTTTTGTATATCCCTTTCCATCTGGCCTGAAATACTCTCCGCAATCTAAACATATTGCATGATTCTTGTAAAAAGAATCAGAGTGCCATGAATTAATACTTCCACAATTTGGACAAACTAATGGATTACGAATATTGCCATATTTTTTAGTCTGTTTTTCTGATGATGAGGATTTCATTCCCATGCTCCGGTAGTATTTTCTCGGTTAGGAGCTTTTTTACAAATTCTGTACCACCTTTCTCGTCCGAGAAAACGCCGTCAAGTTGTGATTCGTAACATTCGTCGAGTATTTTTCCAAAAATTGGGCCGGGTTTAACGCCAAGCCTTATAAGATGCCGACCCATCATAATGGGCTTCGGTTTCTCCTTTTCTATCTGAAGTTCCCTAGCCTTTTCTAGCAGCCATTCTCCTTCTGGGAAATCACCAATTGTTTTAGGCGGTCTTCCCATTCTGTCAGCCCGTGCAACTCTAACGAGTCTATCAATCCTCCCAACTCTGTTAGCTAGTCGTCGAATTGTGCTTTTCTTAACATTAGATGCATGGAAACGAAGCGGAGAAAGATGATTAGTTACAAGAGGAACCACTTCGTTTATTATTTGGGTTTGATGCGTCATGCGCGATAGAAACGAAATCGTAGGCTCTTCTCCCATCTTTTCGTGCCTACGAGATACGATTCTACCGTCTTCTAACTTTTCGGTAGTTGCTGGCTTACCAAAATCATGGCAGAGCACAGCAAATCCTACGATTAAATCATCCCATTCGTTTCCTGTACGTTCAGAAGCAAATGCATCCATACAATGAAGCGTATGATTCCACACATCGCCTTCAGGATGCCAATCTGGATTTTGTTCTAATCCTATCAATGCTTTCAGTTCAGGAAAGTATCTAATCCATGTAGATTTACGCAAAAACTCAAGCCCAAGAGAAATGAGCTTGCCTTTGAGAACCAGCTTTCGCCATTCCTCAAAGATACGTTCGTGCGCAAGTCCTTCCATTGTTATCTGTTTGCACAATTCTATCGTTTCATCTGCTGGCTCCAGTTTGAAACGAGCGCAGAATTGCATACCCCTTAGCACTCTCAGTGGGTCTTCGGAAAACTGACTGCTCGTATGTCTCAGAATTTTATTGAACAAGTCAGTTTGTCCGTTATGCGGGTCTATGATTTTTTCTGTCAGAGGGTCAAAAGCCATAGAGTTAATAGTAAAGTCTCTCCGTGCAGAAGCTTCCTCAACTGACATATCAGGGTCACCGTGAATTATGAAACCTTTGTGCCCTGTGCCAGATTTGGATTCTCTGCGCGGAATAGATACATCTATCTCTGCGCCGTGGATTTTGATAACTCCAAACGACGCACCCACTACGTCTAGTTTAAAGTGCTCCGAAAGCACTTTTATGATAGTCTCAACATCTAGTCCATAAACTTCAATATCGAAATCTCTGGACTCTATGTTAAGAAGTTTGTCTCTGACATATCCGCCGACAAGTAGTGCTTTGCCCCCAGCGTCTTTTGCCAGAGTACAAATCATTTCAACCTTCTCTTGGTCTGTCATATTACTTCCTAGGAGAAAGTTGTAGCCTCCACCCGCGTTCTAGCATCTTGTTGATTCTCTGCGGATTGACAGGATTTACTCCACACGCGGTTCCGTCCTTTATGGAAACATTAACTCCGTGCGGAGTAAACCACAAAGGAATATCGTAATGCATCGTGAGGAAACACGCATTCACATCGAAATCTATGGTCTTGGCAAACTCCCTAATCAAATCAGGAAGAGCGAGTTTGATTAAGTCAGTTCTGGATGGAACTACAACGTGAGAATCCATTTCATTGCACCCGCGCGTGAGCTTGTGAATCTGATAACCCTCTAGTATCAATTCATCATACTGAGGGTTATGGCAGTCCGCAAAAACTCCTAGTCCTACGTTCTTCATAGAAATAAATGCGGTGCGAGTTGCAAGAAAATCGAAATCTCCGATATTCTCATAACTACCGAATCCCTCTCCCGCTAAGTGACGAAAAAGAAGTTCGCGTGAGAAACTTCCAAAGATTGCACACCCGAACACGTTCAGCATCATCCTAACGTATCTGTCGTTTGGTCCGAGAAATACGTTCTGGTCGGGCCAAGCGTCATACGCAGCCTGCTGAATAGCGGCCTGAACGGACATAATTCCTCCTATTCGTAGTGCGGTCTACACTTTGTAGCATATTTGTTCTGCGTAGCTTCGACCATCACCAGAATATCCATTCCTCCACAAACGGAATAGATATCGCCCCATATGCGATATTCGTTCCGTTTTGTCATTTGCTCAACAACTTCTTCTGCATCTTGACTAGGAAGAACCAGAACAGATTCAACTGGTTCGTTCCAATTATACCACCAGCCCCCTTCTTCTGGTCCTCCGTAGTGTCTCGTAACTTCATACACGGTGACAAAAACTTGCCACCTGTTTATGTTGTCTTGAATGAAGTTTGTGAGCGTTTCTACATCCAGCCATGTATTGCAGGAAATTTGCTCACAAGCGTAACAGTCTTCTTCATTTCCAGCGTAGTGGTCCGTGTGTGCTACACAGTTTGGAAAAATTGCTTCCAAAATGTCAACGCAACCTTCTGCTAGTTCCCTATCCATCCCAAACCTCCCGTTTTATCACTTAAGGCAAACCAATCGAATCTGCGATAAGATTAGCCCACGCAATTCTATCGAGCCGATTAGCCTCCTTCCTCTTCTTTATTTGTTCCTCTGTTGAAAGTTCTGCGTTCTTGTTAATTTCCCCGATTCTTTCGTGGTACTTATCAAGTAGCGCGTTGTTCTTTGCTATAAACTCTTCTCCATCTTCAATATCAGGAAATTCGTGCCTGAACCAGAACCCGATATCATAGTTCTTATCTGCGCATTCGACCAGAAATTCGCGCGTAACTTCAATCTTTTTGCAGCCGTATTCCGCTTCGAACCGCTCGATTTCACCTCTGCAACCGTCCCACTCGCGCAGTTGTTCGGAATTAACGAATATCTTCTCCATCTTCAACCTCCTCTACTACACATTTCTCTTGGCCGAAAACACACAACAAATCCGCTACTGCCTGTGCCGATTGTCTCCTTTTAAACTTCTGGGCCTTTTCTTTCGAAGAAACCCAACTTCCCGGTTCCTTCCCTACAAACGTTCCGTATGATTTGTTGCAAACTATGAAACGTTTCACATATTTGCCCTTTCTATTTTACACCTAGGACAACACGGACTGTGAGTAACGCCAGAAAACTCACCGCATAGAGTGAAGGACTCATCGTCTTCAATTCCGTGGTCTGCGAGAGCGTCCTTAGCTTTCTCTATGTCCTTTTCGCCAAAACCGAGTTGAAACACCAGTTCCGCGATTGTATCTTCAAGAACAGGAAGAGTTTGGTCTGATTCAAACCAACGAACGAAATAATGTGCCACTATTTCGTGGTAGGTAAGAATCTGCATATCTTCCTGCTCTTGTGTCTGTTGTGTGGAATCAGCAGTTGGAGGGAGTTTCTTATTGAAGCGGTCATACAGACGGATAGCACTTATTCCGTTTATTCGCACTTTGGTTGTAACTATATCCCATCCTTTCTTTTTGGCTGCTTTGAGGAAAATGGGTGCATCGCAATCCTCTTCAAGATATGCGAAAACCCCACGAACGTAACTACACGGAGAGATTTCATCCCAAACGCCAGCTTCCCAAACGTGCGATATGGGAACGACAAGCCATCCGTGCGCGAAGTCTAGTATCCATGTATACTCGCGTTTTGTTCTCATTTTACTCCCCTGTCTGGAAGAACTTTTTGATTTCTTCACGCGCGGCATTAGCGTAACATCCAAACAGCCTTTTTCCCATTAGACTGTCCAGATATTCCATCACATCCTCGCGCGAAAGAAACACCTTTTTGTCATTCAATTCAACAAATCCATAATCTGGATGTGTTGGGCTGTAGACAGTAACCGTACAGTTGTCACTTCTAACAGCGAATCCGTAGATTCCCAAAAGATGCGAAACTTCAGTTGCATCTTCAGCTGTCATTAGAGTGTGGTTTGCGCTCACGTTTTCACCCCCTAACGAATCGGGACTTTATGTCCCTTTGAGTTCTTGCCTGTTTTGCGAATATCGAGTCCGCCGCATACGTCCGTATCTTTAAACTCGCACGAATCGCAAGCGGAGAATCCCCAGAACTGTACGGGCCAACATTCACCTGTCATCTTGGATTGCGGAACCTGTGTAACCTTAGCGGTTTTTAGCTTCTCGCCATCAAAAGCCATTTTCTTAGCTTCCACTATTCCTCCACTGTCGCGTCTTCGACGACAACCCCGTGAACCGAAACGTATGCCATTGGTTCAAACCTAATGATAGAACCGGGGCCAGTTACTTTTTTCTTCAGAATCAACCATTCCCCAGAACGTTCTATCTGGTCAATTCCGAAGATTTTACGCCCATATTGTACGTTCGGACAATACACCGCGAACGTCATTTTAACTCCCTTTTTTGTTACTCGACTGACACATCGCTTTTAATGATTTAAGCGATAGGAGTCACATTCTCTTTGCCCCCTTCCGTTTTCGAAAAAACCTCTAGGGTTTTTCCGTATCGGTATAAAAAGAGCCGAATCTTCGGGATTCGAAGGCAAAGGGAAACCCACATTCTGAGCAAGACGTTCATAGCGTCCTCCTCAGAAAGAGGGTTTTGTTTATTCTATCGCCACACCTTAAGCGGTTGCAAATGTTCTAACGACCGCTTATAAGTTTCCATAAAGAAGAATCTGTTTCCACATCCTACGAGCGCGGCACTTACTATTCCGTTTCTGAAGAAACGAGTGATTCCGTGCGGGTCGAAACGGTCATAGTTTATTCTCTGGAAATGTGTGTTTGTTCGTAACTTCTCACAAGTCCAGAGCCGCAGACATTTCTCAGAACAGAAATCTCTACGTTCCGCTCCGCCTTCCTCATACGGAGGAAACGTCCAGAAGTACAGAACGCGCAAGGCGTTCTCGTCGTTCTCTTCTATCTTCTTACGGCAGAACGCGCACGTTCGTTCCATTTCGTTTTCTCCGCGTTGCGTACCTTACGGATTCTGGATTTTCAACACGGTTTGCGTAAGAAAGCAACATTCGTGTTGGAAAGTGGTATTCTATCCTTAACCACGCTCCGTTACAAACGCGCTTTCTTCGCTTTCCTGTTTGTTCCTGCCTCACAAACGCTTTCGACTTTTCGTAGATTTCGTGCATCGAAACGCCTGTGAGAAACATTTCAAACAGGAGCTTTGCGTACCTTGTGCAGACGGCGATAACTTCCAAATCGTCTGCATTCTTGCCCCTTAGGAAAACGAGCTTATCAAACTCGTTCTTCAGCTCGTTTTCGCGTTTCTCGAACGACATGACGATTCCTCCACTAGTTCTGAATCTCCGCTCTGGCGGTTGTAACAGAAGTATCGAAAAGCAGAGAAATCTGCCACGGGTCAATATTGTACTTCATGCGCTTCGCGCGATTCCTGATTTTCTGCTTACACCAATCTTTGGTACAAGAATCAGGAAACACAACATGATGACGCGCCATCCTGCGCACGAACCTCTGAAGTTCGAAACGCTTTGTTCCGATTGGATTGTACGTCAGAAGATTACGCATTCGTCAGTTCCTCCCTGATGTAGAAACACACCCAGAACCGATGAAGCGAGAGTGAGATATGAAAGTTCGGAACACGAAAAATCATGATTCTGAACTTTCTGCGCTCTCTGTAGAACGAAGAAAAAGCAAGCGCACAGCGACGTTTCGTTCGAAGTGTGAAAATGAGGCTTTTGCCGTCCTTTGCTTTGTTCTCTCCGAACGTGACGATGATTCCGCGATTGTAGAACCACCACCACATTCGCTGTCCGCGCGTCATGAGCTTTCTCGCTTCGCGCGAAATCCCTATCTTATGCATCGTTCTTATCCTTTCTTCACTCTCTTCCGACTGACGAAGAACGCGCAGTCTGTAGCTTTCTGCTTTTTGAAAACCAGGCCGCCGTTCGCACATCGCATCGGATTGTTAGCTTTCAGCCGTTCTGGTACTCTCTGCAAATCCGCTTCCGAGCATTCGGAAACGAAATAGCAGTTTCCGCAGAAATCAGACATTTTCACCCCCTTTCAGATTCCGCAGAGCTTCTTTACTTTCTCCCAAACGGGGCTAATATCAACTCCGAACTGATACATCACCTGAACGTGTTTGTCTAGTTCTTCACCTTCTGGAACTTCAACTTCGACGATTCGACATCCCGAAATATCCGAGAATGTCTCTCCGTCGTTTAGCACCACAACCGTGTGTTTCATTGTTTCTAGTCTCCCACGGCGAAACATGAAACTACGAGAAACACGAAAAACAGCTTAGCCGCCAGAATCTCGCGTCCCGTGCGCGTGGCGATTAGACCGCTAACAAACAGAATAGCGGCAATCGCGGTTGCCCAGATATTCATGGAATCCTATCCTTTCTAGCCTTCCATGTTTTCGACTTTTTCTACAGGGTTTTCGACGGTTACGATATTCCCGTTTTCGTCGTAGCACCCCTGCTCTGCGAAGTTCACGCAGTTTCGAAATCCCCAATGTTGCGTTGCCTGAATCTCAGAAATCGAGAATCCAGCGGAGCGCATTTCTTCGCAAACGCACTCAAGTCCCGATTCGTAAGATTCGAAGCCAAGCGCAACAATCAGCGCTTCGCGTCTACGGAACTTTTTTGCCTCTTCGCGCATTTCCGCAGAACGCTTCAAATCGTACTTCATGAATGAAACCTCCGCGTCAGACTCCCGAACGCATGGCAGGGGCGACTATGAAAGCCGCCCCAAACCGAACGTTCTGAAAAACCGGACAAAACTTACGAAATTGTCAGATTGACAACTCCGATGCGTCCGTCGAGAATGTGAGGTTCTGGATAAGCAATCAGACTATCCAAAACCTCAGGCTGCGACTCCGAGCACAGAACCGCGAAAATCTCGCATTCGGTTCCCGCTTTGAAGAGGAACACATCCTCGAAAAACGAGCTACCGAACGCGATACCGATTTCGGCGGTTCCGTCGCTGAGCGGAAACACGCAAGCGTAAACGTCGCTGTGATTGTTGACACAACGACAAAACGCTACGGCTTTCGCCCAATCGTATCCTCCGTGATTGAGGACGATTCGGTGCTTTGAACTGCGCATAGATTTCACCCCCTTTCGCGCATTTTGAGTTTCGCACGTTTCGTGCGATTTAGGCGTGATTGTAGATTTCGCGCATTCCGTCACGGATTGAATCATCTGACAGTTCGCATGGTGCGAAGTGGAAAACCTCTCTTGCGGTCCACTTTGCGATTTTCGACATTTCAGCAAAGTCGAGATTCAGGTTCTCCGCAAGCGACTCTTGGAAACTCACAAATCGCTTGACTTCCGTTTCGCGCTCAAAATCCGTATTCATCGTCTTTGTCTCCCGTTCGACAGAAACCGCGCATATTTCGCGCAAACACAAACAGGACTACCTATCCCTCTATATGAGAGAGTAAGCAGTCCTGTTTTCACATACAGAAGAAGCAATCAGAAGTTCAGCCAGTTTCTTCGCTTGTGTTGCAGACAAGAAGTTCTGGCTAAACGTCCGAACGTCAAAAACCGTAGTGAGAACCGAAACGACACATCCGTGCTCGTTCTTCACTACCAGAACGCGGTCAAACGAATCCAGCGTCCAATCAAAACAGAACGTTCCGAGAATACCGCTTTTCTCAGAATCTAGGAAGTTGGCGATTTCAACCGCCTCTTCTGTTCGGATTCTGCGTTCTTCGTCGCTCATGTTTTCACCTCCCTTCGGAGCTTTCTTTTTTGTTGTCTGTTCAACACGTTTTTTAGATTGTTGTCCATTCACACAAATGAAACGCTGAAACCGAATATCGCCTATCGGAGTCCCGTTCCTACGGACAAAACCGATTTTCGAAAAAATCTGTAGGGTTTTGCCCAAAGTCCTTTTAACGAAAATAAAAAAAAAGGAACTTGACAACCTGCACAACCTGTGCAGGATGTCGCCATCTTGACAAACTGCACAAACTGTGCAGGATAGGCGCAACTTGCCAAGCTGACACAAGTTGTGCCGCTTGGCAAGCCCGGCGAATCCGTTGGAACGAATCTTGCGCTGGAACGAATCTTGCGCTACGTTCTGGTCTGTTCTGCGTTTTCTGTGTGAACGCTCCGCGCGACTCCGGGGTTCGGTTTCGCGCGTCGGGCGCGGCGGTTCGGAATTACGTGCTGTTCCGTTCTGCTACTTCTTGCTCTTGTTCACGAACGCGATTGCCGCCTCGACCGTCTTGCGCGTGTTGGACGTCTCGTCCATACGCTCTGCGACGGTTCGGAGGCTCTTCACGTCCGGCGTGTCGAGCGGGAACACGTACTGCTTCACCGCGCCACCGCTCCGCGCGGCGATGTGTTCCGCCATCTTCTCGTAGGCGTCACGGTTTCCGCGCCCGTCGATTTTCGAACTCATGTTCCGAAGCAGCATCTCCGCGACGTTCTTTGGAAGTGCAGCAAACGTTGCCGCAAGGTCTGCGGCGTCCAGCTTCGCAGCCTCACCCGTGAGTGCATTCTCCACTGGCAGGGCATTCCCGCCTTTCGTGAACTCGGAGTTGTTCTTCACGAGTCCGTCCATCACGTTCGAAAGACGAGTTGCGTTCTTCATCTTCGTAATGACGCAGAACGTGGAACCCTTGCCGTGGACCTTCCCATCTGTTGCGCTCACGAATTGCACTCCGACTATTGCTGACATTTGAAACCTCCAGAGTTGAACGCGCGCGATGCGCGTTCGGTTTGAACTCCGGAGTCGCGCGGAACGCTCACACGTTTTGGACCGTTTACTCCGCGCGGATTCGCCGTATTCAGTTTTCAATTGCACGTGATTCGCGCGTCGCGTTTTGTGGAACGGAGCGCGCGCGGAACGGAGTCAGATGGGCGGCTCGAAAGCCGAAGGCCGCGCGCTTTTCGACACTCATGATTGTACCATGTAACCTAGGGCGTGTCAACACCTATCTCGCGCGCGGTCTGTTAGCACTCTCACGACTTGACTGCTAGCACCACGTTCGGGTTGGCATACGACTTGATGTAGCATGAGCCGTACCGGAAGAATCTCTACAACGCCCAGCCGCTGGGCATGAACTCGGCGCTCCCGCGTTTTCGTCGGCTCGAATCTTGCACGGCAGGAACTGTGCCAAGATGGGGGCATTCTCGATTTGCGAACGGCCCCGACCGTCGCGTTTGGAGCGCAGTAACCCTCCCTAAAAGACAATCCGCCGAATCCGCTGAGCACTTTCGAACAAACATAAAAAACCGGATGTAGGGTGTAGAACGGGATATTCGGAATGGGTACTTTCAAAAAAATCCCCGGTTAAAAAACTGAAGGTGAGCCACGACTCATTAACTCCGCGCGTTGACTGTTCTACTTGCAGGGGTCTGGGTAGGGGGTTAGGTTGGCTTATGAGGCCCGTATGGGCTTCCTATGGCCTTCTAGAGTCCCTCCTTATATAGTAGAAATAGGCCAGTAGCCTAGGGGTTTTCTTAGGACTGCAAAATAGTCAAATGATTCCTTCTTACATTTTAATGTCATAGTCTTTCTTATTACAGGGGGTTAGACTTAGACCTTTTCGGGCGCGGGGGAAAATAATGAGCTATACGGCTTTAATAGGTTGGAAGGACAAAGTGCCATATGAAGTTATTGAGGAATATCATAATTCTCACTTATTTGGATATGTAATATGGGACCATCTCGTTTATAGGCATTCTGATTACCTATGGGGCAAAATACCACAAAAGGACCGAAGATATTTTTCGGGAAATGACG
>Ga0272443_10000176_pt1 | contig 121890 bp, 111 predicted proteins | sample SSMAcet12_FD_193581 | JGI IMG/M metagenome (GOLD analysis project Ga0272443, IMG submission 193581) | Marine sediment archaeal communities from Little Sippewissett salt marsh, Falmouth, MA, United States - SSM-Acet-12 | ecosystem: Environmental > Aquatic > Marine > Wetlands > Sediment ... | reverse complement strand
TATCTCCTTTGGGGGTATTCGGCCCTACCCCACTATCGTACCCCGTTTTTTTGCGGCTGTAAACGAAAAATGGTGAACGCCCCCGGGGCGGTGGCGTAGGGAAAAACCCAGGCGGAGCAAGGGTTTTTCGTAGGACAGAGAATATAGACGGACAAGGGCGAAGGGGGGTGTGGCGACCGCGCAGGGATTCGAACCCTGGACCTACTGATTAAAAGTCAGTTGCTCTACCGGCTGAGCTACGCGGTCGCGCGCGAGGCGCACACTACGCGTCGGGCCTGGGCCGGTCAAGAGAAAAGGGCTTCCCCCAAGTTTCCACGATTTCGCGTGGTCTGTGGCTAGGCGCCACCCCCTACACGGGGGAAAGCCCCGGTGCGCAGGGGGTGCGGGACGGTGATAGTTATAGAGATTGACACCTAATCTTGCTCTCTGAGCAGCGATTTGAGATCCGCGAGCAGCTCTTTCGGACCCCCTTCGTTGAACCGCCACTCGCACTCTTTTAGGAGTAACTCAAAATTCTGCCGCGCGATCCCGTTGTATTTCCGCAAATTCCGCTTGGCCTGCGACCAGAAATTTTCGATCCCGTTGATTGTGCGTGTGATTAAGAGCAAATTCCTTGGAGTGGTTGGTACGAAAGTGGTGAAATTCGCTGGCCGACAGGGTGTCGTAGGCGGTGTGACCGTCTGTATAGACGGCGCTGTCTGGCGCGATTTTCTCTTTTATTACAGGCATTAGCGTGTCGCGCTTTGTGTCCGAAACCGTGACCGTGTACACCTTGCCGCCGCGCCCCGCGGAGGCCGAAGACGATGACTTTTCCGGCCGCGCCTGCCACGAAGTGCTCCATGAGCCTGATCTGCTTATATCGCGATAATTTACAGTGCCTTACGTGCATGCCTGACTCCCAACTTATCCAAAGTCAGGTGTCAGCCCCATCTAAGCCTTGCCCTATGCTATAAACACTGCGCCCCCGCAGAAGAGGGCAGGTTGCCTTGGCCCGCGCGGCGGGGTAGGGCGTGGAGTCCATGGACGGCCTGGACACCATACTGGCCACGGGCGCGGGGGGGTTCCTCCTGGCCTTCGCGCGGGTGGGCAGCGCCGTGATGATCATGCCCGCCTTGGGGGACTCCTTCGCCCCGGCGCGGGTCCGCCTTCTCATAGCACTGGCCCTAACCACCGCCTTCTTCCCCTTTGTCGCGGCGCATCTGCCCGCCGCCCTGCCGGCGGAGCCCCTGGCCATCCTCCCGCTGCTGTTCGCAGAAATGGTGGTGGGCCTCCTGTTCGGCACGGTCGGGCGCATCGCCATGGCGGCCCTGGACACGGCAGGCATGATCATCGCCATCCAGTCCGGCCTGGGCAGTGCGCAGCTGTTCAACCCCTCCATGGCGTCCCAGGGCTCCGTCGTGGGCGCGGGCCTGTCTATCTCTGGCGTTGTTCTGTTGTTCGCCCTCAACCTGCACCACCTCCTCATCCTGGGGGTGCTGGAGAGCTACCGCCTGTTCCCCCTGGGGGCGATCCCCCTCAGCGGAGACATGGCGGAGGCCGTCACCCGCGCAGTATCCGCGTCTTTTGCCCTGGGGGTGGCCCTGGCGGGGCCGTTCCTGGCCATCACGCTCATCTTGTACGCGGGGATGGGGGTGCTTACGCGCCTCATGCCGCAGATGCAGGTGTTCCTCCTGGCCCTACCGGCGCAGATCCTCATCTCCCTGGCCCTCCTGGCCGTGTGCTTCGGGGCCATCCTCACCACCTGGGCTGCTGCCTTCGCCGCCACCATCCGGTCCTTCCTGGGAGGGTAGGAGGGGCCCGCCCTTGGTCTTCAAGCCCAGGGCCCGCATCCGGTCGGCCAGGGACAGGGCCCCCCCGCGCCCCTGGAGGCGGACCAGCGCCTCGCCATACGCCTTGCCCGCGGCGGTGATGGCCTTATCCACCCCGCCCATGCTGTCCATGAACCCGGACAGCTTGTCGTGCAGGGCCCCGCCCAGGCGGGCGATTTCGGCCGTGTTGCGGTTCTGCCTCTCCAGCCGCCAGACGGACTCCACGGTCTTGAGCACCGCGAACAGGGTTGCGGGGCAGACCAGGGTCACCTTGCGCTCCCATGCGAAGGGGAACAGGCCCGGATCCTCCTGCACGGCCAGGGCGTAAGCCCCCTCTATAGGCACGAACATGAGCACAAAGTCGGGGGAGGCGAGGTCTGGGGAGGCTTGGTAGGCCTTGTCGCCCAGCCCCCGCACACGCTCGCGCAAGCCCGCGAGGAACGCACGCAGGGCCAAAGCGCGGGCCGCGTCGTCCTCCGCCGCGCGGTAGGCCGCGAAGTGCACAAGGGGGGTCTTGGCGTCCACCACGATGTGCCGCCCCTCGGGCAGGTTCACGACCGCGTCTGGCCTATACCGCCCCCCGTCCGCGCCGGTGACGGAGGCCTGGAGGGTGTAGTCCCGCCCGGGGCGCAAGCCCGACTCCTCCAAAATCTTGTGCAGCTGCACCTCGCCCCAATTGCCCCGGACCTTCGGGTCCGTCTGCAGGGCCCGTGTCAGGTCGTCCGCCTGCGTGCGCAGGGCCGCGCTCGCCTGGGCGATGTGCTCTATCTGCGCCTTTAGGGAGGCCTTGTCCCGCGCCTCCTGCCCGAAGGCGTGGTCCACCTTCTCGCGGAACAGCTTTATGTCCTCACGGATGCGCTCCTGCACCGGGGCGATGAGGGCCTCAATGCCCTGCCTGGCCTTGGCCTGCTTGTCCTCAAAAATTCGGTTGGCCAGGTTCTCAAACTCCGCCTTGCGGGCCTCCTTGTCCTCCTGCCTCTGGGCCTCCCAGGCCTTGCGCTCTGCCTCCAGCTGCGCCGCGAGGGCCGCCTTCTCCTCCCGCGCGGCGGCCAGGTCCCCTTGCGTCTGGGCCAGCTCCGCTGCGGGGGCGGTCCCCTGCCGCCCCAGGGCCCAGCCCAGGGCCGCGCCCAAGGCCGCGCCCAGGGCGAGACCCGCAGAAACTCCCACAAAAAGGGCCATGGCGTCCATCGCGGGGGCAGAGTGTACACACCCCCAGCGCCGGGGGCCATAGCCCCCCTAGAGCCCGGTTGCGGGAGATTCGCAGGGATGCTCTATAGAGCGCATGAAACACCTCTTCCTCCTCCGCCATGCACACACCCTGCCCGCCGCGCCGGGGCAGACCGATGCGGACCGGGAACTGGCGCCGGGGGGCGTGGAGGCGGCGGCGCGTCTGGGGGCCTTTATGCGGCACGAGGGCTGTGCGCCGGAGGTCGTTTTGTGCTCCCCCGCCGCGCGGACGCGCCAGACCCTGGTCCAGGCCCTGGGGGACGACGCCGCAGCCGCAGCGCTGTACCCAGAGAGCCTGTACGGCGCGAGCGCGGGAGAGCTCCTGGCCGCCGCGCAGGGGGCGGACCCGGGCGCGCGCAGCCTGCTTATCGTCGCGCACAACCCCGGCATCCACGACCTCGCCCGCCTGATGGGCCCGCAGCCCCCGCCCACGGCCCTGATGGCCTACCACCCAGGGACCCTGACGGCCTACGCCTGCCCCGTGGACGCCTGGGCCGCCCTGGCGCCTCACACAGGGACCCTGCTGTTCTGCAACACGGGCGCGCCCTGACCGCGCAGCCAGGGGCGTTGTTGTGCCGCAGTAAGGAAACGTCTTGACCGCGCGGCGGCTATGCAGCATTTTTAAATCCATGCTTGCGCCGCGCGGCGCGCGCGATGGTGGTGCAGGGACGGGGAGGTCTGATGCCCAAGGAAAAACCCAAAAATAACGTCGTGGCCCTGCGGAAGGTACCCCTGCCCGCGCTGGAAGACATGGCCGCGCTCTGGCGCCTTATGCTCCTCATCCGCCGGTTTGAGGAGAAGGCCGGGCATCTCTACGGCATGGGCAACATCGGTGGCTTTTGCCACCTGTACATAGGGCAAGAGGCCGTCGTGGCGGGCATCTCCTCGGCGCAAGCGCCGCAGGACACCGTTGTCACATCCTACCGCGACCACGCGCACATGCTGGCCTGCGGCATGCCTCCCGGAGAGATCATGGCCGAGCTCACGGGCCGGGCGACGGGCTCTTCGCGCGGCAAGGGCGGCTCCATGCATATGTTCTCCCGCGACCATAGGTTTTACGGCGGGCACGGGATCGTCGGGGCCTCCACGTCCATCGGCACGGGCCTGGCCTTCGCGCACAAGTACCGCGGCGACGGGGGCGTGGCCGTGGCGTACATGGGCGACGGCGCGGCCAACCAGGGCCAGGTGGCGGAGTGCTACAACATGGCCGCCCTGTGGGGCCTGCCCGTGCTCTATGTCATTGAGAACAACAAGTACGCCATGGGCACCTCCGTGAACCGCGGCGTGGCGGGGGAGCTGTACAAGCGAGGCGAAGGCTATGGCATCCCCGGCGCGCAGGTGGACGGGATGGACGTGTTGGACGTGCGCGCCGCGGCGGCCCAGGCCCTGGCGCACGTCCGTGGTGCTGGCGGACCCTTTATCCTGGAGGTGATGACCTACCGCTACCGAGGCCACTCCATGTCAGACCCGGCGCAGTACCGGAGCAAGGAGGAGGTGAAGACGTACAGGACGGAGCGGGACCCCATCGCAGCCCTGAAGGCGCGCATGCTCGCCGCGGGGGCGGAGGAGGAGGCGTTCAAGGCCGTGGAGAGGGAAATCAAGGAGATCATCGCCGCTGCGGCCCAGTTCGCGCTGGACTCGCCGGAGCCGGAGGAGGGTGAGTTGTGGACGGATGTGGTGGTGGGGGAGTAGATTTACCCCTGTAAATGTTGCAATTTTTTGAGAAGGATATGAGAGATGCTACCTGAAAACGACAAACTTGAAAAAGCCCTGGAAAGCGCGAGAAGGGAAATAAAAACAGATTCATACTCTATGTCTATAGGAGAGGCATTAAACATGTATGAGAATAATGAATTAATATTGAATCCTTCTTATCAGCGTTTCTTTGTATGGGATATTGAGCAAAAGTCAAAATTTATAGAGTCTGTATTTGTTGGTCTTCCTCTGCCAATGTTCTTTGTAAGCCAACTAGAAGATGGTAAATGGGATGTCGTAGATGGACTACAACGGCTTTCGACAATATTTGAATATATGGGGAAACTCAGAGAAGAAAATAAAAATAAGTCTAAAGATTTTAAAAAAATGACTGGAGATATGGTATATCTTAAAGATTTTGAAAATAAATCTTGGAATGATCTTTCAAGTAGAATACAGCTTGACTTTAAAAGATCAAGGATACAACTGTCTATTATTCTTAGGCAAGACGAAGATGTAAAATTTGAAATGTTTCAAAGGCTAAATAGTGGAGGAACCAATATAACTGGACAACAGATTAGAGACGCTATTTTAGCTGGGAATTGTCCAAAAATGCATGAATGGATAGAAAAACTTTCAAAACATGAAAATTTTAGAAAACTTATAGGGATTAACGAGAAAAACGAAGATAAGTGCAAGGAATCTGGATTTGATAAAGAAGCCGTATTGCGATTTTTAGTTTTTAGATCAGATTACGCAAGAGAAATCGGAAAAAGTCGCACCCTCGATTCTTATCTTAGGAATGCTCTTATGGGTCTTGTAGGGCAATGGGGGAATGGTTCTTTTGATAAGGAATTAAATGAAGAAATTTTTAGAAATACATTTGATGTTATAATGGAATCAGGGGGAGTTGATACATTCAAAGGTAATTATGGTTTTAGTTATGCGCGCTTTGAAGCTATAGCTCTAGGCATAGCCCAGAATCTAGAAAACACACCTCCTCCGAGTGCTATTAAGCAAAAAATATTAGAAATAGATAAACAGGATGCGTTTATAAAAAATTCTGGCGCAGGAAAAAATACAGCTTTTAGGATCAAGAAACTGCTAGAATTTGGTAAAAATTATTTTTCAAAAAATCAATAAGAGTATGAACGTTCAGGGCCTCACAGATGAATTAACCGCCATATCTTCGTGGCGGGAAAAAGAAATTTTATTGGCAAAACAGTGTTTTAATTTTTCTAGAGAAGATAAACCTGATAAAGATTATGCATTAAGGTGTTTGATTATTATTTTATATGCGCACTGCGAGGGTTTTGTGAAAGACGCTATTCTTTGTTTTATACATTATTATTACAATAATGATGGGCTGCATAAATTTATAAAAGGATCTATAGCTAAGAGAGTTTTTGATTATGGTAAACTTAAAATTTTTCTGGAATCTTCGCTTAGTATGAAAGAAATAGAAAAAAATGTATTGAAAGCTCCAATATCGGAATACGAAGGCTTCAGCAATGTAAAAATATCATCTTTTTGGGAAGAGCTCAAAAGTATTAGAGATGATATAGCACACGGCGGAACAAAGAATTTAATAATAAAGGAAGAAACGGCCCTTCAATTATACGTCATGTCTAGGCGTTTTATAGAAGGTATAAAATCTTCTATTATAGAAAAAGCAGAAGAGAGTTGGCAAAAATGACCACCCAAACCCAAACAGTCCGTGAAGCCATCCGCGACGCGATGGCTCTGGAGATGCGGGCCAATCAAGACGTCTTCCTGATGGGGGAGGAGGTCGCGGAGTACCAGGGCGCCTACAAATGCTCCCAGGGGATGCTGGCCGAGTTCGGCGAAAAGCGCGTCATCGACACGCCCATCACGGAGCACGGCTTTGCGGGCCTGGCCGTCGGCGCGGCGTTCACGGGCCTGCGGCCCATTGTGGAGTTCATGACCTGGAACTTCGCCATGCAGGGCATTGACCACATCATCAACTCCGCCGCCAAGACGCTCTACATGGCCGGCGGGCAGCTCGGCTGCCCCATCGTGTTCCGGGGCCCGAACGGCGCGGCCTCCCGCGTGGGCGCGCAGCACTCCCAGTGCTATGCGTCGTGGTACGCGCACGTGCCAGGCCTAAAAGTCGTCTCACCCTGGAGCGCGGCGGACGCCAAGGGCCTGCTGCGCGCCGCGATACGGGACCCGAACCCGGTGGTCGTGCTAGAGAACGAGCTTTTGTACGGCCAGGCGTTTGAGGTTCCGGCGAACGAGGACTTCGTCCTGCCCATCGGTAGGGCGCATGTAGAGCGCGCGGGCGCGGACGTGACCATCTGCGCGCACTCCATCATGGTGGGCAAGGCGCTGGAGGCCGCAGACGCCCTGGCTGCGGACGGGGTGGGCGCGGAGGTCATCAACCTGCGCAGCCTGCGGCCGCTGGACACGGAAGCCATTCTGGCCAGCGTGCGCAAGACCAACCGCATCGTCATCGCGGAGGAGGGCTGGCCCTTCGCGGGCATCGGGGCGGCCATCTCGGCCCTCGTGACGGAGCAGGCCTTTGACCACCTGGACGCGCCTCCGGCGCGCGTGACGGGCGCCGACGTGCCCATGCCGTACGCCGCGAACCTGGAGCGCCTGGCCCTGCCCCAGGCCGCCGACATCGTGCGCGCCGCCCGGGGCGTGTGTTATGTCTGAGTGCCTGCGGCGCCCAGGACGCCGTCCAAAATACCCAGGGCCTCGTCCACCTCTGCCTGCGTGACGGTCAGGGGCGGCAAAAGGCGGATGACGCTCTCGCCCGCCGTGGTGGCCATAAGCCCGGCCTCCATCAGGGCCCTGCGCAGCGCGTTTGCGTCCCCGCAGACCTCTATCCCCTGCATCAGGCCCATCCCCCGGGCGGAAAGGGCCCGGGCAGGGTGCCGCTCCACCAGGGCAGAGAGCCCCGCGTGGAGCTGTGCGCCACGGTCGCGCACATTTTTTAGGAGCCCCGGCGCGGCCATGGCCTCCAGCACGGCCAGGGACACAGCGCAGGCCAGCGGCGCGCCAGCGAGGGTGGAGCCGTGCGTGCCGGGCGTGAAGTGCCGCGCGAAGCGCTCCCGCGCGAGGAGGGCCCCTATGGGGTAGCCGCCCCCCATGGCCTTAGACATGGTCACCATGTCTGGCTCCACGCCGAAGGTCTCATACGCGAACAGGGTCCCCAGCCGGCCAGAGCCGCACTGCACCTCGTCAAAGATGAGGGCTATGTCGTGCCGGTCGGCCAAGTGCCGCAGGCCGCGCAGGAACTCCGCCTCTGCCGCGATCAGGCCTCCGTCGCCCTGCAGCGGCTCCACAATAATCGCGGCCACGTCCGGGCCGATCATCGCCTCCGTGCCCGCCAGGTTGTTAAACGGCGCGAAGCGCACGCCGGGCAGGTAGGGCGCGAAAAACGGGTGCTTTTGGGACTTTTCGGTCACAGACACCGCGCCGTAGCTGCGCCCGTGGTAGGCGTTGGTGAAGGCCAAGAACGTGTGCGACTCTGGCCCCTTTTCCGCATAGGCCCAGGCGCGGGCCAGCTTCAGCGCGGCCTCCACGGCCTCCGTGCCCGAATTCGCAAAGCACACGCGGTCCGCAAAGCTATGGTCCACCAAGAAGCGGGCCAGGTCCGTGCGGGGCCCTGTGTGGAACGCGCCCGAGACCGCCATAAGGCGCGGGGCTTGGTCTCGCAGGGCCTTTAAGACTGCGGGCGCGGCGTGCCCCAGGGACAGAGATCCGACCCCGGCCATAAAGTCCAGGTACGCACGCCCAGCGTCGTCCCACACGCAGGCCCCCTCCCCCCGGACGAGAGTGCGGTCCTGGTAGGTGTAATTGTTCATCAGAGGAATTGCATAATGGTCCATGCCCCAGTGTACGGCTCCGGAGCGCGCAAAGGCAAGGTCCTGGGAGACCTCCCCCTCTCCTGTGATGCGTGCTATCCCAACTGGCCATGCTCCCCGTCTTTGACCGCTACATCCTCGCACAGGTGGCACAGGCAACGGCCTTTGCTCTCGCAGCCTTGGCGGGAGTTATGGCCCTGGTACAGTCTCTGCGTTTCCTGGACCTTATCGTGGAGGCGGGGGCCTCGGCGGGGGTGTTCTGGGGGCTTGTGGCCCTTGCCCTGCCCCGCTTCCTAGAGGCTATGGGGCCCTTGGCCCTGACCTTCGCCGTCCTGTTCGTTTATGCCCGCATGGCTGGAGATAAAGAGCTGATAGCGGCCCGCTCTGCGGGGGCGAGCCCCCTGCGCGTGGCGGCCCCAGCAGTTATGGCTGCGGCTTGTCTGTGCGTGGTCCTGCTGGCCATGACACTGGAAGTGACTCCCTGGTCCATGGCGCACCTCCAATCGGCACAGCGCGCACTCAAGACCCAGATGCCCGCCCTACTGTTCCGCGAGGGGGTGTTCACCATGCCTACACCGGGCCTGACCCTCTACGCCCGTGCGCGGGAGGGGGCAGAGATGCGGGGCCTTCTCCTGCACGACGCAAGGAAGGGCAAGTCAGTCTCCACGGTCTTGGCACGCCGGGGGGTCGTGCGCACACGTCCGGACGGGGGGGCAGAGATGATGGTGGAAAACGGTACGCGGCAAGAGTACGACCACGCCACAGAGACTCTCCACCGCCTGGACTTTGCCCGCTACACCATGGCCCTGCCAGCACAAGACACAGGGGAGAGATGGTTAGAGGCTGCAGAGCGAAGTGCGCACACGCTGCTCTGGCCAGACCCGCAAGACACGAAAGCGGCCGCACAGCGTGGGATTTTCATTTTGGAAGTTCATCGGCGTCTGGCGCTGCCACTCTTGCCGGCCTCCCTGGTGCTCATGGCGCTGGCGATCCTGATGGGCGGAGAGACCGTGCGGGGCGGAGCGGGCCTAAGGTCTGTTGTGGCCGGTGCAGCCACAGCAAGCACGCAGGCGGTGTTTCTGGTGGTGCTCACCGCCGCTGAGTCTGCGGGTGGGCCACCCTGGGGGCCCCTCGCCCTGTGGACAGCAACGCTCACCCCTGGCCTTGCAGCCCTGTGGATCTTGAAGCGCGAAGATTAGAGCGTGGCTGAACAGGGCCGGGACCGCGCTTGAGGGAGAGGGCTCGGCCCCCTAAACTCCGCCCGTGATCCCTCGCCCCGCCACAACCCTGTGGGCCTACCTCTTTGGGCTCTATGCGCGCAACCTGGCCGTCGTCCTGCTTGGCCTCTGGACCCTGGTGTACCTCTTTGACACGGTAGAGCTCCTGCGCCGCGCGAGGGGGCAGAACGACCTGCCCGCCTCCCTTGTGCTGGAGATGGGCCTCTTGAAGCTCCCCGATGTGGGCCAGGCTCTCATTCCCTTTGCGGTCCTCGCCGCCGCCATGTTCACTTTGTGGTCTCTTTCGCGCACCGGCGAAATGACCGCGATGCGGGCGGGGGGGCTCTCCCTGTGGCAAATGCTAGCCCCGCTCACCGCTGTGGCCCTGGCCCTGGGCATTGTTCAGATAGGAGCCCTGGGACCCCTGTCTGCGGCCCTTCTGGGGAAGTACGCACGTCTGGAGGCCCAGCACCTGAAGAACGCCAGCCCTGCCATCTCTGTGTTCGCCCAGGGGCTCTGGCTCCGCCAGGAAACCACGGGAGAGGGCTACGCCATTCTCCACGCAGATCGGATCGGGGCCGGAGGACGAGAGATGGAGGACGTAACTGTTTTTCTCTTTGACTTGCAAGATGCGCCGCGCGCGCGAGTGGACGCACCAACAGGACGTCTGGCACCGGGGTTCTGGGCCCTAGACGACGCAGACGTGCACAACTTGGCCGCCACAGGAAGCACCGCGCCACATGAGGAGGCCACTTGGGTTCTGCCCACAAACCTTACACCGCAGGACTTGGCCGAGAGCTTCTCCGGCGCGAGATCCATGGCCTTGTGGGCCTTGCCAGGGCATATTCGGGTTTTGGAAGCTACGGGTTTTGACGCTTCGGCCTTGCGCGTGCGCTTCCACACCCTCTTGGCTGTGCCCTTAACCTTGGTCGCCATGGTCTTGGTCTCGGCGGCGCTGTTCATCCGCCCTGCCTCCGGCCGGGGTGCTCTTGCCCGCGCGGCTGTGGGTGTCGTGGGGGGCCTGGTCGTGTTCTTCGCGGTCCGCTTCGCAGAGGCCCTGGGCACCACGGGGCAAATCCCCCCTGCTCTGGCGGCCTGGAGCCCGGCACTGGCCACGTTCCTCATCGCCTTTAGCCTCGTCCTCCACCTAGAAGAAGGGTAGCTTGACCCGCGCCACACGTGCAGATAGGGCTATAGGCATGAAGGATGCACTGCGCGATGTGGAGATGACTCCCGGAGAAGAGGCCCAGGCGCTCACTTGGCTTGCCACCCTTTGTGCTGCACCTGGAAACCCATCTGAGGGGGTGGCAGAGGCCCGCATCCGCGCACTTTATACCGCGCCGCTCAACCGGCGCTCAGACCTTGGGCGCGTGACAAAGGTTGCGCGGGAAGCCATAGAGGCCCTCGGAGACATTGGCGCACAAAAGGCTGGTCCCACGCTCTTGGCCATGGTCATAGACCTTCAGCGCCGTTGTGTCGTGGCGCTGGAGAACACAAACCCCGCTTGCCTGGTCAACGACACGCCGCCCTACCCACCGGGCAACCGTCGTGGTCCGGCCTGGGGCGGACAAGGCGCTGGCCGCGACGCTGCCTGCGCCGCACAGGACGCGCGTCTGGACTCCTTGCTTGTGGCTCTTGCCGATCTGCCGCCCTCTGAAGACCGCCTGGCGGCGGCACGCTGCATTCTGTCTCTAGCGCGCCGCCTAGAAGGCCAAAGCGCCTAAGGCCCCTCTCCCTCCAGTAGCCTGCCGTAGTAGGCCCGCTCGGCCTCCGTCGGGCTCTTTTGCGCCAGGCGGGCGCGCAGCTCGGCTTCTATCGTCTGAATCAACCGCTGTGCAGGCCGGGGCAGGGCGCGATCATCTGCGGAGTGCTCCCTGAGGTGCTCTGGACCCACCGGGCGACCCAGAGGATCATAAGCTGGGGGGGCCCTCTGCAGCCCCGCCTCCCCCGGCCGACGCAGGGCTGCGCGCTCCACCGGCACAGGGCTTTGGCCCTTGCGGTCCTTGTCCGGATTCCCCCTCTCCGCTGGTCGCCTTTGTCCTTCCTGCCCAGAACGGGCGGTGCCCTTCTGGCCCTGCTTGTTATCACCCCCCGCATGGCCAGCCTCGCGGGGGGCTGCAGCGGGTCTTTCGCCCCCCGCATTGACCTGGGCCCTCTGGCCTAGGCCTCCGGATTGCATCTGCTCAGCGTCTGGAGTCTGCCTCTGCGGGGACAGCCCGGCAGAGGGCGTGCTTGGCCGTGTCTGTCCCTGTGCGGCGATCAAGGGTACACCGGGGGGGGCTACCTCGAGCGCGCCGGCTTTTTCAGGCGCGCGCGCACTGTCTGCTGAAAGCCCTCCCCGCCCCAAGGCCACGATGGAGCCGGCCAGGAATATCAAGGCTGCGGCCAGGCGAAGGGAGCGCGGGTCCGCACTGGCCAGGGTGGGCCGGGGCCAAGGCAGGGGCAGGGCCGCCACCACAGCCTGTTTGTCCTGCACTGCCAGGGACCACAGCGCCCTGTCCCCCCCCGCGCGCGGGTCCTCCAGGGCAGACAGCGGTCGGTGCGAGGCAGGGCGCTCCGCAAGCCGGGCCCCTTCTGCCTCTGCGGGCAAGCGCACGCGCGCGAGGTCCCACGCCAGGAGGGGAAAGGCCAGGACCGCCCAGGCCGGGGGAAGGGCTATGGCCAGGCAGACTCCGGCTATCGCCGCCGCAAGGGCCACCCCCCGCCATGAGGCCAGGGTCGCCCGCTCAGCCAAGAGGGCCGCTTGACCTGCGCGAATGAGAGTTCTGGGGCGCACTGCGCTTCCCTTATATCACTAAACCTCTTCTTGTTCTTTAAGGGCCCCGAGGCGGAAGGCAAGGCCATTTGCGCGATCAAAGGTTGCGCCCTCCGTTTGCGCGCCGTCTAGGAGAGTCTCGTGCAAAATCGCGCCCGTGAAGTCCGCCGCGCGCAGGTCCGCTTCCCGCAGGTCTGCGTAGGACAGGTCCGCCCCCCGGAAGGAGGCATTCTTGAGCATGGCACCGGTCAGGTTTGCGTAGCGAAGCACAGTCTCGTCAAACAAACAAGGTGCAAAGCGCCGCGTGGCCGCGCCCTCTCCAAAGAGAAGCGGTGTGCCGTTCATACCGCGCAAGATCGCATGGGAGAAGTTGCAGCCACGCAGGGAGGAGCCTCGCAGGTCTGCAGCAGACATGTCGCAATTGCGGAAGTCTGAGTCTTCCAACACCGCGCTTTGCATCTCCACGGCGGTCAGAGTCATGCCGAAGAACTTTGTCCCCTTGGCACGAATGGCTGTCATCTTCTCGTGGTCCAGGGAGCGCAGGAAGCGCATGTCCACCCCAGAAAGGTCCAGCTGCCGCCCTTCGGCTCCGGCCGTCTCAACCCATAGGCGGTGCGCTGTCACGGCTTGCGCCAAGGGTGTGTCCATATCCGCCACCGACAGACCCACAGTTTCGTCTGTGATGGCCCCGCAAGACTCCACGTCCACATGTGCAGCCTCCAGAACGGCCCGATCTATCCCGGTCATGATCGCGGCCTTGAGGTCCGCCCCCTCCAGCTCCGCTCCCCCTATATCTGCCCCGGACAGGTCCGCCCCGGACAAAAGCGCACCGCGCAAGTCTGCTTTGGTGATGTTTGCCTGCGTCAGGATGGCATCTGAGAAATCGGCCCGCGCGGCCATAGAGCCCGCCAAGCGTGCGCCAGCCAGGTTTGCGCCCTGGAAGTTCACCACCTGTGGGCCTATGAAATTGCCGTCTGGCCCGCCCAGAGCGCCCTCTCGCAGGTCCGCATGGCCCAGGTCTGCGCCAACCAGATTGGCGTTTTCTATCCGTGCGCCGCGCAGGTCTGCGCGGAGAAAGGAGGCCTTGTGGAGGTTAGAGCCGCTAAGGTCACAAGCGTACAGGGCGCTCTCGGCAAAGTTGGCCTTGGCCAGATTCATTTCCCGCATGGTGCAGCCCATGAACTGGGCCTGCCTCAGGTTTTGGCCCGCCAGAGACAGGCCCGAAAGGTTGGTGTTCCGCAGGAAGATCCGACGTCCGCCCAGGCGACCTTCTATATAGCGAACATGGAGATTCACGAGGGCGTCCAGTTGATCTTGAGAAATATGCTCCAGCGTCTCCCACGTCCCATTCACCTCCGCACTTGCAGTTTTGGGCATGGCTCTCTACTCCTCAGCTGTTGTCTGATGTGACCCTAGCACCCTAACATAAACGATGATGGTGAAAAATCTCTTACTCATACTCATGGTGGTGGCAAGTCTAACAACCACAGGTTGTGGTGTGAAGCCCACTCGCCTAGACGCCCCCAGTTTCCCGGAGACCTATCCCCGCTCAGAGGGTGCCACCCCCGCACCATCACGCGAGGGGTAGGAGGGCTCACCCACAGGCACGTGACCGGGAGGCGGTCTTGACACTGTGCGCGCCACGGGGCCCTCATGCCGGTGATGGCCGGTTTCTCTGTCCTGCGCGCGGTGGAGCGCGGCTACCGCGCCGCCTGGGCGGAGCGCAACCTTGTGGCCCGGCTGGCGGCCCCGGCCTTCGCGGTCACCCTGGCCTGCACGGCGCTCTCGGCCTGGCTGGGGGTTCTGGATAAGCCGGCGGGGGATGCCCTCGTCAGCCTTCCGGCCCGCGCGGCCCAGGGCTGGGCCGCCTCCACCCTGGCCCGCCTGGCCGTCCTAGGTCCGCGCGAGGCTCTGGCCCGAACCCCGACGGCCCTACGGGCGCGCCTCGCGGGGTCCGTGACCTATGTGCTGCTCAGCATCCTGGGCGTCTTTGTTCTGGAGGCCCTGATGACCGCCCTCCCCCCGCCCGCGCCGGGCGAGGCCCCCGCCCTCCCCGCGGACCTGACAGACCCGGATACGCCCATGGCCCTCCAGTTTGCGTGGGCTGTGGGAAGCATTTTGCTCCTCGTCGGGGCCCTATGGACCCTGCGCCTGGGCTGGCTCTTCGTCCCGGCGGCCCTGGGCCGGCCCCTGCGTTCTTACATGCGCGCCCTGGCCGGGGGGCACTCCTCCCTTTGCCTCCTGGCCGTCTGGATTGCGGGAACGGTGCCCCCCTTCTTGTTTGCTCTGATCCTGGCAGACATCGCTCGGCTTCTTGCCCTACCTGGCCTGGTTGCCCTAGCATACATTCTGTTCGTGGTTCGCGGGGTGGCGGGCCTGGTTCTGACAACTATGGCCGCAGCGGTTGGTATCGGAGCGGCCATGCACAAAGAGGACGAGCGATGGAAATTTATGTGACGGACCTACATGGGGTGGAGCATGTGCTGGAAGCCGTGGAGGGCTGGCGCGTGATGGAGATCATCCGAGAGCACGGCCTGCCGATCAAGGCAGAGTGCGGGGGGGCGTGCGCGTGCGCGACCTGTCACGTTTACGTGGATCCGGACTGGCTGGACGCCCTGCCCCGCATGTCGGATGAGGAAGAAGAGATGCTGGACGGCGCATTTGACCAGGAGGACACATCCCGCCTCTCGTGCCAACTGATCATGACGGCGCGCCTGAACGGCCTTCGCCTCACCCTGGCAAGAGCGGAGGCGGATGCCTGAAGCCCTCAACATCGCCACAGTGGCCCATGACACAAACTGGGGGAACGTAGGCGCGAACCTGGGCGCGACGGAGCGGCACGTGGCGGAGGTCCTGACCCGCGCGGCAAGCACGGACCTTATACTGTTCCCGGAACTGAGCCTGACGGGCTATATTCTGGACAGCTCTGCTGTGGCCCTGGCGCAACCTCTGGACGGCCCCACAGTCATGGCCCTGCGGACCATGGCCGCGCGGCACAAAGTTGCCCTTGCGGCGGGCCTGATAGAGGCGGGGCCGGACAGGCCTTACAACACTCAGGTCGTGGTGGACTCCGACGGGGCCTTTCTGGCCGCAGGCGCACCTGTTTACCTCGTGCGCGGAGCCTGAGATCTATGCTCCAGGAGGAGGCCTGGCCGTGTTCACGGTCGCCGGGTGGCGCTGCGGCCTGGCCATCTGCATGGACCTGCGATTCCCCCGCCTGTTTGAGGCATACCGCCGCTGCAAGGGTACGGACCTCATCTTGGTGCCGTGCAACTGGGTGACGGGACAGAACAAGCCCGAGATACTGAACGCCCTGGTCCGGGCGCGCGCACACGAAACGCAGTCTTTTGTGGTCGCCGTGGACCGGGCCGGGGCAGACCCGAACGCGGCCTATCACGGGATGTCGGTAATGGCGAATCCCTATGCGGAAGACCGCGCCCGGCGTGACGGGCCCTACACCTTTGCCACACTGGATGGCGCCCAGGCGCGTGAGCTGCGCGCGGCCCTGCCCCTGGACAGCTTCCGGGCAAGCTACGCATAAGGGGGTGTCATGCCCTCCTTCACGCCCCTGGTGTCCCCCGGCTTGCTGCTGGCGGCGGGTGCGGCGGCGCTGGCCCTGGCGGTTTTGCCCGGCCCGGCCCGCGCACTGCGCCTTATGGCGGCTCTGGTGGTCATAGGGTTCCTCGCGGGCCCGCGCCTGCCCTGGGGGGGCGGGGGCGGCGCGGTGACCGTCCTGGTAGACCGCAGCCCTTCGGCACGTGCGGCCACGGCGGCGGCGCTGGCGGCCCTCCTGGCCCGGCTGGAGGAGAACGGGATATCCGCAAAAACAGTTGTGGAGGGCCCGGCGGACCCGCTGGCCACGGCCACGCGCCTGGCACCTGCGCTTGCGGGCCTCACAGGCCCTGTGGTGATTCTCACGGATGGACATATCCACGATGCGCCCCCCAGATCGCACGCAGACCCCGTTTCCATAGCCCTCACCGCCCCGCCAGGCACCCCGGAGGTGCGGGTGACGGTGCTGAACGCCCCCGCACGCGCCCCGCCCGGCTCAACGCCGGAAGTGCGCTTTCAGGCCACCGCCGGGCCTGTGGTCTTGACCCCTATAGACGGCGGTTCTGGGCAGGCCGTGACAAGCCCCTTCCTCCTCCCCCCGCTGAGGCCAGGACCAAATGGGTGGGCACTGTCCGTAAAAGGGGCCAGGGGAAAGGCGGCGCGGGCGACGTTCGTGGTGGAGGGCGCGCAGGAACGGGCACGGGTACTGCTCTTGACCGGGCGGGCACACCCAGGTGCCCGGGCCTGGCGTGAGGCGCTGCGCGCGGACCCAGCACTAGACGTAACGCAGTTTACCCTCCTTCGGACCCCGGCGCAGGCGCGTGCGGCCCGGGCGTCGGGGGAGAGGCGCGGTACCCTCGCCCTGGCCTCCGTCCCGTCCGCGCGGCTGTTCCGGCCTGGCGGCCTGGCGGGTTTTGACCTGGTTGTTCTGGACGCTTGGGGGCCCGGCCCGGCGGAGATCCTGCCCCCTGGGACGGTGGCCCGCCTGGCGGCGTTTGTGGAGGGCGGGGGCGGACTCATCGTGTCGGGGCAAGCCCCAGAAGCGCTCGCCGCCCTCCTGCCCGGTGCGCCCGCAGGCCCCCGCACGCCAGGGCCCGTGTTGCCAGAGGTGGTCCCGAACGCCGCCACGCACCCCATATTGGCCCCGCTCATGGGCAGCGCCTGGGGCCCCTGGATCGGCACCTGGCCCCTGGCAGCCCGTCCAGGCTCCCGCGCGCTACTAAAAACGGCCAGCGGCTCGCCGCTGCTCCTCCTGACCCGTCGGGGCCAGGGGCGCGTGGCGCAGGTGGGCACGGACGGGGCATGGGCCTGGAGCAGAGGCTACGCCGGGGGCGGGCCGTTTGGCATCCTCGCGCAGCACATAGCGGGCTGGGCCCTGGGTAACCCCGCTCTGACGGAGGGGGCCCTGGCAGCCACGCCCGGCCCAGAAGGACAGATCATCGTCACGGGCGGCCCCCCTGGGGCACCCATAGAGGCCATAAGCCCACATGGTGACCGCCGTCCCGCCGGTCGTGCCCCCCTGGCCTTTTTTCGGACAGACTCTGCAGGCCTGTGGACGTTCACGGCTCCCGGCGCGGGGGGTCCAGCCCTGGCGGTTATCGGATCCGCAGACCCCCCAGAGTGGCGTGCCTTGGCCCCTGACCTGCCTCCGCAGGACTGGGCCGCCATAGTAGAGCGCAGTGGCGGGCGCATCACCTGGCTGGGAGGGGACGGTTCCTCCTTTGCGCGGATCTCTGGTTCAAAGATCGGGTCGGCCCTGTCCCCTGCGCTCGCCCTACTGCTCATCTGCGCCCTCCTGGCCGCCGCCTGGTGGGCAGAGCAACGCAAAAAGGGTCCGGGCGAACGCATTGACGCCGAAAGGGGGGAGCGCTACGCTCCGCCGCCGTGATAACTCTGGACAAAATCGGCTCCGTCACCAAGAACCTGGCCCTCTCGCACAGAGAGTCGGTGATAGACACGGTGGGCACGGCCATGGGGGATGTCTTGGCCGCACAGGTCCTGGAAGACAAGCGGGTGTACAACACCCTGGAGCTGCCCTGCGGCCGCCTGTCCACACTGAAAAAGGGAGACACCATAGCCGTGGCCCTGGGCGAGCGCATGGCCCTGAAGGGCTTTGCGGGCCGCCTGCCGGAGACCCTGAAGACAGGTGATGTCATCCACCTCCTCAACCTCGGCGGCGTGGCGGGGGAATGCACCTCGGCTAACACGCACGAGGTAGGCGAGCCTCTGCGCATCCGCGTCCTGGGTGCCATAGAGCGGGAAGGCAAGCCTCTGAACATAGCGCAGGCAACACTATTCGCGCCCAGAGAGCGTCTGGGGCCTTGCCCGCCCCTCATAGTGGTGACGGGGACCTCCATGGACAGCGGAAAGACAACCGCCGCTGCCGCCGTGCTCAAGACCCTCACCCGCATCGGCATGCGCCTGGCTGGCGCAAAGCTGACGGGAGTAGGCGCATGGCGGGACCTCTACCGCATGAAGGACTATGGCGTGGACGCTGTGGCGTCCTTCATGGACTGCGGCATCGCCTCCACCGCTAACATGGCCAAAGGGCCCCTGGCCGCCATGGCCCGGGGGGGCCTTGCGTATCTGGCCTCCAGTGGGTCTGCCAGCACCCCGGACGCGATTATGGTGGAGTTTGGGGACGGCCTTTTGGGCCACTACGGCGTAGCGGCCATCCTCGCAGACCCGGAAATCTCCGCCTGCGTCCGCCTGCACATCGGCTGCGCGAGCGACCCCGTAGGGGCCCTGGGCCTCGCGCGGGAGTGTGCGGCCCTGGGCCTGCCCCTGGACATCCTGGCCGGGCCCGTGACAGACAACGCTGTGGGGCGCGACTTCCTCCGCGCGCACCTGCCCGGCGTCACGCCTTTCAACGCCTTCACGCCCGACACAACCTGGCTCAACCTCGTCGTGGAGAGGTGGCTGGCCGGCAAGGCGTTGCAAGCCTAACGCCGGTTGTCTGGGCCCCCCGAGGGCGCTATGGTCTGTGGCCATGAAAGTCGTCGGCCTTTTCGCAACTGCCCTACTTGGCCTGTTTTGGCTCCTCGTGGGCCTGAACGGCTTTGCGCACTTCTTTGCGTTTCCGCAGCCCGCCACAGACGCAGGGCAAGACGCCTTGCGGGCCCTTGTTGCCGCCCGCTGGCCCCTGCCCACGGCCTATGGGGTGGAAATTGCTGCGGGCGCGGCGCTCCTGGCCCGGCGGTTCTTGCCCCTGGGCGTCCTCCTGCTTGCGCCCCTCACGGCGGCGTATGTCCTCTATGCCCTGTTCCAGAGCCCATCCGACCTCCCCCTGGCCCTTGTCCTCGCCGCTTCCTGGGCTGTTGTGGCCTGGGAAAACCGCGCGGCCCTCGCCCCGGTGGTGCGCCCATGATCAGCGTCGTGGTTCCCGTGTACAACGAGGAAGGGTCCATCGCCCCTCTCCTGGCCGAGATCGCAGCAGCAGCGGGGGCCGGGACCGCGCCCATAACGGAGGTCATCTATGTGGACGACGGGAGCACGGACGGCACGGCCCAGGCCCTGGACGAGGCCCGGAGGCTCTACCCTGGCCTGCGGGTCCTGAGGCATGCGCGGCGGTGCGGGCAGAGCGCGGGGTTCTGGCACGGGGGGGCGGCGGCGCGGGGAGAGGTCCTGGTCCTCATGGACGGGGACGGGCAGAACGACCCGGCAGATATTCGTCTCCTGTGGGAGCACTATCAGGCCACTGGTGCCGCCGTCATGGGCCAGCGCGCCGTGCGGCGGGACAATTTTGTGCGCCGCTGGTCGTCTAAGGTTGCCAACGCTCTGCGGCGGGCCATGCTGCGCGACGGAGTGCGCGACACTGGCTGCTCCCTCAAACTCATCCCCACGGCGGCGTACCGGGCCCTGCCGTACTTTGACCACATGCACCGGTTCCTGCCCGCGCTCCTCCTGCGGGCCCACGTGCCTGTGGAGGCAGTCGACGTGTCTCACCGCCCGCGCGAAAGGGGGGCGTCCAAATACGGGTTTTGGGGCCGGCTTTGGGTCGGCGTGTTTGATGTCCTGGGCGTGTGGTGGCTCTCGCGGCGCGCCCTGCCGCCCGTGGCAGTGCAGGAATGCTAAGCGCCCCCACCATCTGGGTCGCCGTGGGCTTTGCGGGCCAGGCGCTGTTCTTTTGCCGCTTCCTGGTGCAGTGGCTGGCGTCCGAGCGCGCGCGGGCCAGCGTGTTCCCCACGGCATTTTGGTACTTCAGCATAGGGGGCGGTGTGATCCTCTTGGCCTATGCCATACACCGGCAAGACCCCGTGTTCATCGCGGGGCAGGCCATGGGCCTGTTTATATACCTCCGCAACTTGTATCTCATCTTCTGGAGCAAGAAAGGGCCTTCTGAATGACGCGACTTAGTCCTTTGGCACCCTACGCCGTCCTTGCGGTTATGTTCGCGTCGGTTTTGGTGTTCCGCCCCCTTCTGCCCATTGATGAGACGCGCTACGCCACCGTGGCGTGGGAAATGTGGGTCCGGGGCGACTGGCTCCTGCCTACGCTCAACTTCGCGCCATACCACCACAAGCCGCCGGTGCTGTTCTGGCTCGTCAACGCGTCTTGGAGTCTGTTCGGCGTCCACCGCTGGGCCGCACTCGTGCCCATATTCCTGGCCGCAGCGGCCCTCATCTGGACCACGAAAGGCCTCGCGCGCCGCCTGGCCCCACGTGCGGCGGGGCTGCTCCCCTGGCTCACCCTCAGCTCCGTGCCGTTCCTGGTGTACGGCACCCTGCTCATGTTCGATGTGCTGCTCACAGCCCTCATCGCAGGGGCGTACATCCTGCTGTGGGATGAGGCCGAGCGCCCCCGGGCGTGGCGGCCCTTTGCCCTGGGGGCCCTCATCGGCGGGGCCCTCCTGACCAAGGGGCCCGTGGCCCTCCTGTTTGTCCTGCCGTCCATGGCGCTCTACCCCCTGTGGCGGGGGGAGGCATCGCTGTCCCGGTTCTACCTGGGTACGGGCGTGGCCCTGCTTGTCGCCCTGGCCGTGGTGGTGGCGTGGGTGGTGCCCGTCCTGGCCGCAGCATCAGATGGCCAGTTCGCGACATGGCTTTTGTGGGAGCAGACGGCGGGGCGCATTGGAGGAAGCTTTGGTGGTGCACATGTTAGGCCCTGGTGGTTCTACCTGGCCATCGCGCCCCTGCTCCTCCTGCCCTGGGCCCTGTTCCCCGCGTTTTGGCGTGGGTCCCGGAGACTGCCCGACCTTCGGCATAACGCCTGGCGCTTCTCGCTGTGCGTCTGGGCACCAGCCCTCATCGCCTTCAGCGTCATCGCCGGCAAGCAACCGCACTACATCCTTCCCCTGCTGCCCATAGTCCTTGTTGAGGCTGCGGTCATGCTGGAGCGCGGGGGCATGACCCTCGCCACGGCCCGCCGCACGGCCCTTGCCGCCGCGGCCGTCTTTTTTGCAGCCCACGCCGTGGCTGCGCCCACAGTCCTGCACCGCTACGACCTGTCGCCCTTTGCGGCACTGTATGCGGGCAGCGCCGGCCGACCCTGGGCCTTCGTGCCCAACTATCAGGGGGAAATCGGCTTCCTGGCCCGTGCCCACGCACCCCTGGATTCCGTGAGGCACCGGGACCTGCCCGCCTGGTTCGCCGCGCACCCGGACGGGCGAGCCATCGTCCGCTACACGCAGCCCGAAGATGTGGCAGCCTTCTGCCCTCTGTACACCCAAGACTACAGAAGTCGCCACATGGGCGTGTTTGCCGCCGGGGGGACTTGTGCTACATAGAGGGCCATGCCCTATGATATTCTTATCGCAGACGACCCACCCGGGCAGAAAGGAGGCTCCTCCATGAATGTACCTCGCACATCTCTGACTCTGACAGCTTTGGCCGTCCTTGCCTTTGTGATTTATGCCGCGCTCGGCATCTACACCGTGCCCGAGGGACACAACGCCGTGGAAACCTTCGGGGGCCGCATCACGGGGACAGTGGGCCCGGGCTTCCACCACGTGTTCCCGGTTATCGAGGGGCGCACGACCTACAACACGACCAAGGTTTTTGAGATCCCTCTGCGCAACCTGGAGATCTACTACTCCCCCGACGAGAAGCCGCCCGAGGCGTACGTCGCCACGGCAAACGGCAAGAGCATAGCCGAAATCCGCGACAACAACGCACAGCAGTACACCGTCCACCAGGCCGTCATCCGCGCCTCCACAAACCCGGAGTACACCCAGGATCTCCACCGCAAGTATCAGTCCATGGCCTCAATCGCCCGCCTTGTGAGCGACCGGGGGGTCCAGGCCTATAAGGACGCGGTGCGGCAGATTGACCCGCTGAAAATCAACTCCCAGCGCTCCATCATTGGCACAAAAACCAAGGACAAGCTCCAGCGCACGATCGACGAAGAGGTCGGCATACCTGAGGCCATCCACGTGGAGTCCGTGGTGTTTTTGGACTTTAACTTTGAGAGGGGCGTGGCGGCCAAGTTTGAGGAGGCCAACCAGGCTCGCGCGGGCATACAGGCCGAGGAGTTCGCGCGCCAAAAGGCCAAGATCTCCGTGGAAAAACAGCGCCTTGAAGGCCAGGCCCAGGCCGCGCGGGAGGCCGCAGCCGCGCAGGGGCGGGCGGACGCTATACGCATAGAGGGCCAGGCCCTGGCCGCGAACCCGGCAATTATAGAGCTGCGCAAGATCGAGGCCTGGAAGCACGGCGGTGCCCAGGTGCCGCAGACCCTGCTCGTGCCGGAGGAGAATGGCGCAGCGAACGTCATCCTGCCCCTGGGTGGAACCGCGCGCTGATGCCTTTGGGGCGCGCAAGCGTCTTTGCTGTACCGGGGCGGTGGTGCTAGACCAAGGCCATGGATGCCCTTCTATCCCTGCGCACTTTGTCCGTGGCCTTTGGGCCGGTAGAGGCCATCAGGGACGTGTCCCTTGACCTGCACAAGGGGCAGACCCTCGCCCTGGTGGGGGAAAGCGGGTCTGGCAAGACCACGGTCGCTCTGGCCGCGCTGGGCCTCTTGCCCCCCGGTGCGGCGGTCGCGGGCTCTGTACGCTTTGACGGTCAGGAGGTCCTGGGCGCAGACGCAAAAGTGCTGCGCAGCATCCGGGGCTGCCGCGCGGGGATGGTCTTTCAAGAGCCCCTGAGCGCCCTCAACCCCCTGCACTCTGTGGAAAAGCAGATTGGAGAGGTGTTGACCCTCCATGCGGGCCTCACCGGCGCGGCCCGGCGGACGCGAGTCTTGGAGCTGCTGGAGATGGTGGAGCTAGAGGGCCTGCGCGGGCGCCTGGATGCCCTGCCCCACACGCTCTCGGGCGGACAGCGCCAGCGCGTGATGATCGCCATGGCCCTCGCGGCGGGGCCGGAACTCCTCATCGCGGACGAGCCCACGACGGCGCTGGACGTAACTGTGCAGGCCCAGATTGTTGCGCTGCTGCGCGGCCTGCGGGAGCGCCTGGGGATGGCCATGCTGCTGATAACGCACGACCTGCGCATCGTGGAGCGCCTGGCCGGGCGGGTGGCCATCATGCAGGGCGGCCGCGTTGTGGAGGAGGGAGCCACGGGGGCGGTCCTGTCCGCGCCCAGGGAGTCCTACACGCAGCAATTGCTCGCCGCGCGGGACCTGGGGCCCGGCCCATGCGGAGCGCAAGGCATCACCGTCCGGCGCCTGGGGCCACAGGATTGGGAGATATACAGGGACATGCGGCTGGAGGCGCTAGCGGCGCACCCAGCGTTTTACCTCTTGACGCACGCGCAAGCGGCTGCGGAGCCCGATACGTATTGGCAGGACCGCGTGGCGCAGGACGACGCGCCCCTGTTTGGCCTGTGCGACGGCCCGCGCCTTGTGGGCATCGGGGGCGTGTTCTGGCCCCCCGGCGACGACACGCCCCGGCTGTGCCAGGGCTATATCGCGGCTCCCTACAGACGCCGGGGCTTGTCCCGCCTTCTGTATGCTGCACGTATAGATTGGGCGCGGTCTGTGGGTTCCGTCGCCCTGACCGCCGGGCACGACAAGAACAACACGGCCTGCCGTGGGGCTATGCTGGCCGCGGGCCTACACCCCACATACGTAACGCAGCAAAAGCGGTCCGACAGCACGCCTACTACGACGCAGCACTATCGTCTGGAACTGGCCCCGCCCCTCCTGTCCACCCGCGGCCTTGTAGTACGCTTCCCGCGCAGCAAGACTGTTTTGGGTCGAACGAAAGAGTGGGCCGTGGCCGTGGACAGCGCGGACATCGCTGTGCAAGAGGGGCAGACTCTCGGCATCGTGGGCGAGAGCGGCTCCGGCAAGACTACGCTGGGCCTGGCCCTCTTACGCCTGGCCAAGGCGTCTTCCGGTCAGGTCACCTTCGCGGGCGCGCCGGTACCGCAAAATCCAGGCAGGGCCTTCCGGGCAAGGGCGCAGATCGTGTTCCAAGACCCCTATGGCGCGCTCTCCCCCCGGATGACCGTGGGGGGGATTATACAAGAGGGCCTGCGCGTCCACGCCCCGCGGTTGCGCGCCGCGGAGCGGGAGGCGCGCGTCTCTCAGGCCCTGCGGGATGTGGAGATGGGCCCGGATGCGCACCACCGCTATCCCCACGCCTTCTCCGGCGGGCAACGGCAACGTATCGCTATCGCCCGCGCGCTTATCCTAGAGCCGCGCGTGCTCATCCTGGACGAGCCGACCAGCGCCCTGGACCTGTCCGTGCAGTCCCGGGTGATCGCCCTCCTCCGGCGGCTCCAAGCGGACAAGGGCCTGGCCTATGTCTTCATCTCCCACGACCTGGCCGTCATCCGGGCCGTGGCCCACCGGGTGGCCGTGATGAAAGACGGGGTCATCGTGGAGCAGGGGCCAGCGACGGACGTCTTGTCCGCGCCCCGCCACCCATACACAAGGGCCCTTATGGACGCGGCATAGGCCCCTTCCAGACGTGCCGGGGTGACAAGCCTTCGCGCGGGCGCTATGTTGGCCCCGCTATGGGCGACGACAACGACAAAAGACGGCGCGGCGGGCGCCGCAACCCCTGGGGCTCACCGGTGCACGAGGGCCCGTGGGCCCGCGCACCGGGCGGCAACGGCGGGCCGCCAGACCTGGAAGATCTCCTCGCCGCAGCGCGCGCGCAATGGAATGGCGCGGAGGGAGGGCCCCCTGCGTCCATACTGCTCATCGCCCTGGCCGTGGCAGTGCTTTTGTGGCTCGCTTCCGGGCTTTACATGGTCTCTCCGTCTCAGAATGCCGTCATCCAGCGCTTCGGGGCCCTGGCCCGCGTGCAGACGGAACAAGGGCTGGGCTACCACCTGCCCTGGCCCATTGAATCCGCGCGCGTCCTGGACGTCTCCACGCGCAACCTACGCATCGGTTATATAGAGGACCCGGGGGGCAGGCTCCGGGCCGTTCCGGAGGAGAGCCTTATCCTCACCTCGGACCGCAACCTCGTTGACATCTTCTTGACGGTCCAGTGGAGCATAAAAGCGGTGGATGACTACCTCTTCAAAATCGCGGACCCTCAAGACACCCTAAAAAAGGTTGCAGAGAGCGCTCTAAGAGAGGTCGTGGGGCAAACGCGCATGGACCCCCTGGTGGATAGCCAAGACGCCGTGGCCCAGACCATAGGGGATGTGATTCAACAAAACCTGGATGACTACGCGGCAGGGATTTCCGTGAACGGTGTGCAATTCACCAAAACCGAGATTCACGCGGAGGCGCAGGAAGCCTTCCAGGATGTGCAGTCGGCCAAGCAGGACGCGGAGAGCGCCCAAAACCAGGCTCAGGCCTATAGCAACAAGATTGTACCTGAGGCGCGTGGTCGGGCCGCGCAGGTGGAGCAGGCCGCACAGGCGTATAGGCAGGCCAAGGTGGCCGAGGCCAAGGGGGGTGCGGCGCGGTTTGCGGCGCTCTATACGGCGTATAAGGAGGGGCGAGAGGTGACGCGAGACCGCCTCTACATGGAGATGATGGAGGCTGTTTTGGGCCGAGCGGACGTAGTGGTGCTGGACGGAAGCGCAGGGCGCGGGGCCGTGCCATATATCACCCTGGACAAAGCGCAAGGGGGGCAGGGCCGATGATAGCGCGCAAACACTGGGCAGCCATAGCCCTGGGCCTGTTTCTCGCGGCCCTTCTGGTGACCACCCAAGCCTTGTTCATCGTGAGCGAGGGCGAACAGGCCCTTGTCCTGCGCTTTGGACAGCCAATTGGCGCCATCCGTGGGCCGGGGCTCCACACCAAGACTCCTTTCATAGAAACCGTCCGGCGCTTTGACGCCCGCATCCTGGCCGTAGACCCTCCGCCGAAACAGGTCATGATCGCGGCCTCCTCCGCCACGCCCGCAGACGCCGCCCAGGGGGGGAAGGAGCCCTTGCTCGTAGACGCCTTTATGCGCTATCGCATCACGGACCCCTTGCGCTACCTGTCCACCTTGAGGACAGACGCCAACGCGCGCAATACCCTCACCAACATCCTCGTGGGGGAAATGCGGGCCGAAATGGGCCGCACGACTCTGACGGCTCTGCTTTCCCCAGAGCGCACGCGGGTTATGCAGGCCATAGCCAACCGCGTGGGGGCACAGATGACGTCTGCCCGCTATGGTGTGGAGATGGTGGACGTGCGGATCGTCCGTGCTGACCTGACCGCCCAGCTCTTGGGATCAACGCTCCAGAGAATGCGCTCTGCCTTCCAGAAGCAAGCGACTCAGACGCGCGCGGAAGGGGAGGAAGCCGCACTGAAGATTCGGGCGGAGGCGGACAAAACGCGGACGCTCATCCTCGCGGAGGCCGAGAGAAAAGCCCAGGTCCTGCGTGGCCAGGGGGACGAGGAGGCGACGCGTATCTACGCCGCAGCCTTTAACGAGGACCCAGAGTTTTACGCCTTCTGGCGGTCTATGGAGGCCTACCGGACCGCTCTTGCGGACCCCTCTAAGCGCCTTATCCTCTCTCCTGAGGATGTGCGGTTCTTTGATGCCCTGAAGAAGGGAAGCGCCCAGCAGTAGTCTGGCTCATTGTGCGCCATAGTCAGAAAAGCGGCGGTGCCGGTGCGGCAGCAAGCCCGGGCGCAGTCTGCCCAAGAACCAAACTCTAAGGGCCCGCAAAGCGGCAGGAAACGTCAGGCCGTAGCGCTCCATGGTGTAAAACGCACCCATCATGGCCGCCACAATGACCCAGGTTACAACCCAAAACGGCTTGAGGAGGACCAGGGGCACGAGGACCGAGAGACGGGCGTCAAAACCAAAAAATCGCACCACGCGCATGGAGTCGCGCCAGTGCCACAGGGACCTCTCCTCAAGGATCTCCAGTTCCTTGGACATGGTGTCTATCTTAGCACGCTATGCCGCCAGAGCGGAAGACGCCAAGATCAGCGCCAAAACAACAGCGTGCGCCAGGGCGGCCTCACAGCCCCAGAACATCCGTCATAGAGTACAGGCCCGGAGGCTGCCCGGCGGCCCAGCGGGCGGCGGCCAGGGCCCCCCGCGCAAAAATCGCCCGATCACAGGCCCGGTGAACCAACTCCAGCCGCTCCCCCGTCCCAAAAAAGGTCACGGCGTTCTCTGCCACCACGTCTCCCCCCCGCTGCACGGCGAAGCCTATGGACCCAGCCTCGCGCGCGCCTGTACGCCCCTTGCGCACGAGCGTAAGGCGCGGGGGGAACTGCTGCCTTCCGTCGGCCACGGCCTGGGCCAACGCATAGGACGTCGCCGAAGGCGCATCCACCTTTCCCGCATGGTGAACATCCAAGATTTCTGCGTCCCAGTCCGGGCCCAGAACCGCCGCGGCACGCTGCGCAAGGGCGAACAGAAGGTTGACCCCCAGGCTCATATTCGGCGCGTAGACCACCCGCGCCTCCCCCGCAGCGGTGGACAGCACATCTTCATCATCCGCAGACAGGCCACTCGTGCCCACGACCAGGACCTTGTGCCCCTGGATGGCCAACATGGCGTGAGTCCGTCCGGCCTCGGGCGTTGTGAAGTCTATGACGGCGTCCGAGCGGGCGAACAGATCCGCCGGGTCCATGGTCACAAACATGTTCTCCGGCGCGGCGTCCCCCTTCAGGATAGAGCCCCCAGCCAGAACCATGTCCGGGAAAGCCCCAGAGCGCAGCATTTCAGCAATTGTGGATCCCATGCGCCCCGCGCAACCCGCTACCCCTACGCGTAAGTGTTGCGTGGCTTCCTGGCTTTTCTTGGGCATGGAGGACCTCCTTGTATAGATTGCGGGAAAAATGTTCCTTATAAAGGAAAATCAGGAGCGATACAACCATGGCGGACACTTTGGACTATGACGTAGCGATTGTGGGCGCGGGGCCCGCCGGGCTTGCGGGCGCGGTGCGCCTGAAGCAGCGCGCGCCAGGCTTGTCTGTGGCCGTGCTGGAAAAGGGCGGTGCCGTGGGGGCGCACCTCTTGTCCGGCGCGGTTCTGGACACCCGGGCGCTGGACGACCTCCTGCCCGGTGAGGCCTTCCCCGGCGGGACACCCGTCACGCGCGACCGCTTTGCCCTGCTCCTGTCGTCTCGGCACGCGGTGCCCTTGCCTGTGCCGCCGCCCATGCACAACCCGCCTAGTGCCCAGATCGTCTCTCTGGGGGCGCTGGCCCGCTGGCTGTCCGAAAAAGCCGAGGCTCTGGGAGTGGACATCCTGCCCGGCTTTGCGGGGCGGGATCTGGTGCATGACGGGGACCGTGTGGTGGGCGTGGCCACGGGCGAGGCCGACATCCGCGCCCGGCACACCGTCCTGGCCGAGGGCGCGCGCGGGTCTCTGACCAAGGGTGCCATCGCGCGGTTCCGCCTAGATGAGGGGCGGCAGCCCCAGACCTTTGCGCTGGGCATAAAAGAGGTGTGGGAAGTGGACCCCGCGCAGCACCGCGCAGGCGAGGTGCTGCACACCATCGGATGGCCCCTGGGCATGGGAGTCTACGGCGGGGGGTTTGTTTACCACATGGCGGGTGGGCGCGTGGCCGTGGGCCTCATCATGGGCCTGGACTACGCCAACACCAATCTGGACCCGTTTGCAGAGATGCAGCGGATGAAAACACACCGCGCCCTTGCACCCCTGTTCCGTGGCGGGCGGCGGTTAGAATGGGGGGCGCGCGTCTTGGCGGAGGGGGGGTGGCAAGCCCTGCCGCGCCTGACCTTCCCGGGGGGCTGCCTTGTGGGCGATACAGCAGGGACCCTTGACGTCCCGCGCCTGAAGGGCGTGCACGCCGCCATGGAAAGCGGGATGATGGCCGCGGACGCAATCGCCCAGGGCGCGGACTACGCGGCGCTGTTCCGCGACAGCCGCCTCGCGCGGGAGATCTGGCGTGGGCGCAACGTTCGCCCCGGCTTCCGCCTTGGCCTCGTACACGGCCTGCTCAACGCCGGTTTCACCTGGGCCACGGGGGGGCGGGAGCCCTGGACCCTGCCCCATGCGCGGGACTGGGCAAGCCTCAGTCGCGCCGCAAGCCGCGCCGTGGGCTACCCTCCCCCGGATGGCGTCCTGACCTTTGACCGGGCCTCGTCCGTGCACCTCTCTGGCACCTGGCACACAGAGGGCGCGCCCTCGCACCTTGTCCTGGCTGACCCGTCCGTGCCCATCACGCGCAACCTGCCGACCTATGGGGAGCCGGCACAAAGGTACTGCCCCGCAGGGGTGTTCGCGGTAGACGGGGACGTGTTCCGCATCCACGCCACGGCCTGCGTGCACTGCAAGGCCTGTGACATTAAGGACCCCGCCCGCAACATAACCTGGACCCCGCCCGCCGGGGGCGAGGGCCCGAACTACCGGGAGATGTAGGGTGCGCCTCCTGCTCGCCCTACTGTTGTTGGCCGCGCCTGCCCTGGGCGCGGAGGGCGCGGGTCTGGCCATGCACGGCGCACCGAAATATGGGCCCTCGGACACCCATTTCGCCTACGTGAACCCCCGCGCGCCCAAGGGGGGCACCTTGCGTCTCACGACGCCCGCGCCGTTTGACACCCTAAACCCCTTTGCCATAGGGGGCGTGGCCGCCCCTGGGTTGGGCGAGTATGCCTACGCCCGCCTCACTGCCCGCGCATGGGATGAGCCCTTTACGCTCTATCCCCTCATCGCAGACCGCCTGGAAGTGCCGCAAGACCGCTCGTCCCTCACCGTCCACATCAGAGAGGGCGCAACATTTTCCGACGGCGCACCCATCACCGCACAGGACGTCCTGTTCTCTTTCCATGTCCTGCGTGACCACGGACGGCCCAACATGCGCAGTGTCTATGCCCTTGCACGGGCTGAGGCCCTGGACGGCCGGACGGTTCGCTTCACCCTGCATGGGGCGTACACCCCCGAGACTGTGATGATCCTGGCCATGCTGCCCGTTTTGCAGCAAAAATGGTGGGCGGGGCGGGACTTTTCCGCCCCCCTTACGGACGCGCCGCCCACACCGGGACCGTACCGCATTGCCGCGGTGGACATGGGGCGCAGCATAACTTACGTGCGCGTCCAGGACTGGTGGGGGGCGGACCTCCTCCCGGCGCGGGGGCAGTACAACTTTGACACCATTACGTACCGCGTGGTGCGGGACGACGTGGCGGCCCTGGCGGCCCTGGCGAAGGGGGAGGTGGACTGGCGGCGCGAGGGCGACATCGCCAAGTGGCAAGACGGGTTTTATGGCGACGCGGTGCGCGAGGTCTTCCCCCACGGGCGCGCCGAAACCGCGCGGGGGATTGTCTTTAATCTGCGCCGCCCGCCCCTGGACGACGCGCGCGTGCGAGAGGCCCTGGGCCTTCTCCTGGACGCGGATTGGGTAAACCGGGTGTTCTACCGGGGCGCGTACACCCGCACGCGAAGCATCTTTCCCAACACGGATCTGGCCGCGGCACCCCCTGTCACACAGGCCATGACCAAGAGGCAGGTCCGCCTGCGCGCGGCAGACCTCTTGGATGCCGCGGGTTTCCCCGTAGGTCCGGACGGGCAAAGGGGCGTGTCCTTCACCATCCTGGTCTCTGGCCCCAGGGATGAGGCCATGGCCACCGCCTACGCCCGTATGGCCGCCAGGGCTGGCATCCAGGTCTCCGTCCGCCGCGCAGACCCCGCAGTGTTTGCCCGCCGCCTCCAAGGCTATGACTACGACGCCGTGCTCACCGGCTGGACCTTCTCCCTGTCACCGGGCGCGGAGATGGCCGCCTTCTGGTCCTGCGCCGCCGCAGAGGCCCCCGGCCGGTTTAACTACGCCGGGGTGTGTGATCCCCAGGTAGACGCCCTGGTCGCCGTCATCCCCCGGGCCGCCACGCGGGAGGCCCTGATAGACGCCGCCCACGCCCTGGACGCCGCCCTGGCCGGGCAGTATTTCTGGGCCCCCCTGTTCCACGCAGGCGCGGACCGCATCGCGCGGCAGCCGTGGATCCGCCACCCCGAGATTGCGCCCCTGTACGCGCCTAGGCCTATCATAGAAACCTGGTGGATGGACGCGGCCGCGCAAGCGCGCTAGACTTGATTCGCCATGCGCCGCGCCGCCCTTTTCGCCGCCCTCTTGTTTCTCGCCGCCTGTGCCGGGCGGGGGCCAAACCTGCCCGAGGCACAGTACTGGCAGCGCGTGGCCGCCTCTGACGCCGCATACACGCAGGGCCCCAAAGCCCAGGACATGCTCAGCCGCGACATCGCCCGCTGCGTGGCCGAACTGCGAGAGCTGGAGCGCATGGGCATGCTGCGTGGGGCCATCCCCGCAGACCCCATGACGGGCCGCGTGCTGGACCCAAACGACCCCCGGCGGGAGCTCCAAGACTGGGAGGCCCCGGACCGCACGGGCTTCCTGCGGGCGGAGATGGGCGATTATCAGGACTTTGAGGGCTGCATGATTCACAAGGGCTGGGAGCGGGTGGAGTACCTGCCCTATGGCGAGAGCCTCCGCGCGCAGGAGAGCTATGTGGACAGCCTGTGGGAAAGCCGCCACAAACGCCCCAGCGACTCATACCCCCCGCCCCCACCGGGCGGCTATCAGACCCAGGTGAACGGGTAGCTTGGTCACTCCCTGAGATGCCACCACGATAGGGCTTGCAGCGCCTGCCCCATCCCGTGTATCAATCCCCCACTAAATCCGCCGGGGCCCACCGGGCGGGGGCCGCTAACGCTCCCTCCCTTCCGATCCCTCCTCGCATGAGGGGGGCAAGACAGGACCCGGTTTGCTGGCAATCGGAAGAAGAAAGGCACACGTTGTTATGAGTACCCTACCCGACGTTTCCATGCGCGCCCTGCTGGAGGCAGGCGTCCACTTTGGCCACCGCGCGAGCCGGTGGAACCCCCGCATGCGACCCTATATCTTCGGCGTCCGCGCCGGGGTCCACATCATAGACCTCGGCCAGACCGCACCCGCGCTCCAGAACGCCCTCCAGACCGTGCAGGAGACCGTGGCCGGCGGCGGGCGCGTCCTGTTCGTGGGCACAAAGCGCCAGGCGCGCGGCCCCATCGCCGCCGCCGCACAAAGGTGCGGACAGCACTACGTCAACCAGCGCTGGCTCGGCGGGATGCTCACCAACTGGAAAACCGTGTCCAAGTCCGTGGACCGCCTGAAGGAGGTGGAGGCCCTCTTGGACCCCGCGAACGAACAGGGCCAGCTCCTGACCAAGAAGGAGCGCCTGGGCCTTGCGCGGGAGCAGGCCAAACTCACCGCCTCCATCGGCGGGATCAGGGACATGGGCGGCCTGCCCGACGTCCTATTCGTCATTGACACGAACCACGAAGACATCGCCGTGAAGGAGGCAGCCAAGGCGCGCATCCCCGTCATCGCCATCGTGGACAGCAACGCAAGCCTTGAGGGCGTGACCCACGTGATACCGGGCAACGACGACGCCCTGCGCGCGATTGACCTGTACTGCACCGCCTTCGCCGACGCGGCCCTGTCCGGACTGCAAAGGGAGCTGGGCCGCAGCGCAAAGGACCCCGGAGAAGCGCAAGAGGTGCCCGAAGCCCTGAACCCCCCCGTGGCGGAGGGTGAGCCCAAGAAAGAGGAGGAAAACCCAGCATGACAGCGATTACGGCATCACTTGTGAAGGACCTGCGCGAAAAGACCGGCGCGGGGATGATGGACGCCAAAAAGGCCCTGGTGGAGACCGGAGGAAACATGGAGGCCGCCGTGGACGCCCTGCGCGCGAAGGGCCTGGCCAAGGCGGGCAAGAAGGCCGGTCGCGCGACAGGTGAGGGCGTGGTCGCCATGGCCCTAGCCGCGGACGGACTCTCTGGCGCGCTGGCGGAGGTGAACTGCGAGACGGACTTTGTGGCCCGCAACGCGGACTTCCAGAGCCTCGCCGCCAAGGCAGCAGCGGAGGTCCTGGCGAACGGAAACGCGGACGCGCTGTCCGGAGAGGTCGCAAACCTCATCGCCACCATCGGGGAGAACATGGCCGTGCGGCGGGCCGCGCGCCTGTCCGTCACGCAGGGCCTGGTCGCGGGCTATGCCCATGCCGCCCTGGCCCCCGGCATAGGGCGCATTGGTGTCCTGGTCGCTCTGGAGGGCCCGGGGGACCTAGCCGCCGCCGCGCGTCAGCTTGCCCTGCACGTAGCCGCGGCGAACCCGTCCGCGCTGGACCGGGCCGCCCTGCCCGCCGAGGCCGTGGAGCGGGAGAGGGCCGTGCTCCGCGCGCAGGCGGCGGAGAGCGGCAAGCCCCCGGCGATCGTGGAAAAGATGGTCGAGGGGCGCCTAAAGCAGTTCTATGCAGAGCGGTGCCTGCTGGAGCAGGCCCTGGTGACCAACCCGGATGTGACCGTGGGGGCGTTCCTAGAGAGCGCCGCGCCCGGCGCGCGCGTCGCCGGGTTCGCCCGCCTGGCCCTGGGCGAGGGCGCGGAGGCCGCAGACGACGCGGCGGCGTAGTGCGCCGCGCCGCAGCACAAGTTTTTCTTGACCCCAAGGGCGCGGATTTGGTAATCTTTATTCTTCAGGAAAGGAGAAATACCCATGGCCGTCATAAGTCTAGCTAACTGTGATCTTAGGCAATCCACCCCCGGCGTTTGGCGCTTGGTTGGTGTCAATGGCGGGCGGCAATACACGACCGGAGACATCAAGGGTGTTGACCCAGGTACGGGCCGTGTTATCGCGCACGACAACGGGAACCCCGAAGCCGTCTTTGTCGTTGCGTCCACGAGGGATGGTAAGTCTGTGGCCGAGATGCTGCGCCCGCTAGCCACCAGGCTCCCCCGCCGCCCGACGCTTGACGGAGCAGGAGCGGTATCAAGTGAGCATGATGCGGATAGGGGCCAAACCCCTGCCGAACTGGCCCCCTGAAAAGGAATCCGATTACATGACGTGGGCACGAACAGAGGCAGACCCCAACGCTCCCTCCACCCCCGCCCCCGGCCAAGGCTAACCCATCACCAGCACGGCCAGGCCCAGGAACGCGGCGAAGCCGACGATGTCCGTGACGGTGGTCATAACCACTGTGGACGCGACAGCCGGGTCCGCGCCCAGACGGGCGAGCAGGATGGGCACACCGGCCCCGGCGAGCCCTGCGGCCACGAGGTTGGCGACCATGGCGGCGGCGATGATCGCGCCCAGGCGCGGATCCGCGAACCACCACGCGGCCACAGCCCCCATGATGACCGCGAAGGCCACCCCGTTGACCAGGCCCACCAGGGCCTCCTTCCCGATAATCCGCCAGCGGTTGGCGGCGGAGATCTGCTTTGTGGCCAAGGCCTGCACCGCAACGGCCAGGGCCTGCCCCCCCGCGTTGCCGCCCATGGAAGCCACGATGGGCATGAGGATGGCCAGGGCTACGACCTTTTGCAGCGCATCCTCAAACACCCCGATGACGGCCGAGGCCGCAATCGCGGTCAAGAGGTTCACGAACAGCCAGCGGAAGCGCACGGCGCTCGTACCCAGGGCGGCGCGGTAGAGGTCCCCCTCCGCCTCCACGCCCGCCAAGCGCAGGATGTCCTCTGCCGCTTCCTCATGGATAACGTCCACCACGTCGTCAATGGTGATGACCCCAATGAGGCGCTCGTCCTCGTCCACAACAGGGGCGGAGAGCAGGTCTTTCCGCCGAAAAAGGTGCGCGACCTCCTCCTGGTCCATGGTCGCGGGGATGGGGTGCGGCGCAGGGCGGGCCAGGGCCTCTACCTTTTCTGTCCGTCGCGCGCGCAGGAGGCGGCCCGCCGGGACCTCCCCCACCACGCGGTAGGTCGGGGTGATGACAAAAACATCCGAAAAGTCCTGGGGCAGGGTGTCGGCGGCGGCCCGGAGGTAATCAATGGTCTTGCCCACGGTCCAAAACTGCGGCACGGCCACGAAGTCTCGCTGCATGAGGCGCCCAGCGCTGTCCTCCGGGAAGGCGAGGCCAGTCTCTATCTGTGCGCGGAGCGTGGCTGAGAGACGCTTTAGGGCCTCGTCCTGGAGGTCTGTCTCCAGGTTGCGCAGCATGTCCAGAGCGTCATCGCTCTCCAGGGCCGCCACGATGGCCGCCACGCGCTCCGGCCCCAGAGCCGTGAGGGCCGCGCGGCGCAGCTCCGGGTCCATCTCCGTAAAGGCCTCAGGGGGCAGGAGATCAGGGTAGTCGGCCAGGATGTCCCCGCGGTCCTGGGCGGAAAGTTTGCCCAGGAGGTCTGCGATCTCCAGCGCAGACATGTCGGCCAGGGCCGCGCGGGCCGTGTCGCAGTCCTGCGCATCCAGGGCCCCCTCCACCAGGCGGATGTCCGCATCCGGCAGGTGCGGGCCCTCATCCCCTATGTCGTCCGTCGCATCGCCCATGGGGGATAGGTGTAGCAAGGCCCCGCAGGGCTGTCATCCCGGTGAGCGCCGGGATCGGGGAGTCTCCCCTTGCCGCCCGCCCCCCGCGGGGGGGTCCTAACGCCCGTCTCGGGACCCTGCAGGGCTGTCATCCCGCTCTGCCTTCCTTCCGCTCTTGCCCCGCAGGCCCCAGGGCGCTATCACGCAGGAGCGCAACGCTGAAGGGAGGTGCCGCCATGACGACCGCCGCCGTAAAGACCATCCTGGACCACTATGAGGGCGAACCGCCAGGGGTGAAGGCCAACCTCTACCGCATACTCACCGCTGGGCGGCTGGGCGGCACGGGCAAGCTGGTCATCCTGCCCGTGGATCAGGGGTTCGAGCACGGCCCGGCGCGGTCTTTTGCCATGAACACGGACGCCTACGACCCGCACTATCACTACCGCCTGGCCATAGAGGCCGGGTGCAGCGCGTACGCCGCGCCCCTGGGCTCCCTCGCCGCCGGGGCGGACACCTTCGCAGGCCAGGTCCCCACCATATTAAAGTACAACAGCGCAAACGCCCTGGACTCCCGCCGCCGGGACGCGAACCAGGCCGTGACGGCGAGCGTGCCCGACGCCCTGCGCCTGGGCTGCGCCGCCGTGGGCTTCACCATATATCCCGGCTCCGACAACCAGTACGAGATGTTTGAGGAGGTGCGGGACATGATCGCGCAGGCCCGCGCGGTGGGCATCCCGTCCGTCGTATGGTCGTACCCGCGCGGGGGGACGCTGTCCGAGGCGGGGGAGACCGCGATGGACGTTATCGGCTGCGCGGCGCACATGGCGTGCCTCCTGGGCGCGCACGTGGTGAAGGTGAAGCTGCCCAGCGCGCACCTGGAGCAGCCGGCGGCGGCCAAGGTCCTTGCGGGTGTGGACCTGACGACCCAGGCCGCGCGGGTGGCGGAGGTCGTACGCTCGGCGTTTGCCGGGCGGCGCATCGTTGTGTTCTCCGGCGGTGCGGCCAAGGGCGCGGACGCGGTGTACGACGACGCGCGGGCCATCCTGGCCGGGGGGGGGCACGGCTCCATCATCGGCCGCAACTCCTTCCAGCGCCCGCTACCCGACGCCGTGGCCATGCTGCAAAAGATTATGGATATTTATAGGGGGGCGTAGGAGCCCACGCTCCCGCTCTCGGAGCCCCCTCGGGCGGCAAAAGCGGCGAGAGCGCCCGGCCCGGCCCCCCACGGGGCGGTCGCAGGGATATTTTCTCCTGGACAGATTCGGCCTGTTAGTATATTGTGGACAAATCAGCGACGCACCGGGCCAAGCCGCAAAACCTGAACCCAACGCGCCGCCTTTTATAGGAGGCAAGGGCCGCTATTTGCAGCCCTTGCCTTTCTTATTTTTCACGGTTTCAACGATCGCGGTACTCTTGCGTCGTTCCGCCGTTTTGACCGGGATGAACTGCCCATTGCGGGCATCGCGTCCGATTTTAGCCATAATATCACCTCCTTTCTCGGCGCGGGTTGCGCCGCCAACACCACCCTGACACAAAAGGGGGCGGGGCACAAACCTCTCATGCACCCTCCTCATATTTATCCCCAATCGTTCCATCTTTGTCCTCTCGTTCTATATCCAGTCTTTCCGGCACACCGATAACCTGCCGTCCTTTCTCGGTTATTTCATAGTGCCCTTTGCCCTGCGCCTGATATAGAAACCCTTTTTTCACAAGGCGGTAGCACGTTGTCATCATGTACTGGCGCGTCCTGACCTCCTTGTGCTTTCTGTAGAAAGCAACCAGTAAAGTGGTCAGGTCCAGCGTACCGCCCCCCTCTTCAAAAAGGGTTAGCAGCTTGGTGTCCATATTGCCGGCAAGGCGCAACTCTTTGATGAGTGCGGGCGGCAGATCGGACAAGTCCTCGGTGTTGAATATGCTCATGGCCTTCTCCCTTCCCTTTTAGAGAAATTTACCCTTGTACGAGGCGCTTGTCAACATACTGTACAGCATGGCTATGCACAACGTTCTTTTAGATAGGTCCCTGTGTTGCCACGGGCGCTATGCGCCCCCGCAAGGACAGAGAGGAAAAAGAGAGACTACGAAACGGGCGTTTCGGCCTTCACGGAGGGGCGCAGGGCCCTGGCGACGGAGTCTAGGATTCCGTTGGCGAAGCCGACCTCGGACGCGCCGTAGAACGCGCGCAGGACGGCGAGGTAGTCGTTGATGATGATGGGCGCGTCTATGTCCTCGTGCGCCATAAGCTCATACAGCCCGCAGAGCAGCCCCGCGCGCAAGAGGGGTTCCGGCCCCGTGGCGGAGCCCCCCACCCGGCGGCGGGTGACGGACTTCAGCAAAATCTCCAGCTCCACGCTGCGCTCCTCCACCCCGAACAGGATGCGCTTGAGCAGCGAGGGGTCCGGCGCGTGCCCAAACCCGGGGGACTCCGTCTGCTCCTTGTGCGCGAGGGCCTCCTCCACCACGGCGCGCATGGGGCGGCGGTTGTAGGTGATCTCATAAAGCCCTTGCACCGCAGCCAGGCGGGCCGCAGTCAGGGTCGCTGGGGGCGGGGGCTCTGGCCCGAGGCGGGGAGGGCGTGGATCGGTCACAGGGCCCTTATACCTTAAGTTGCGCCTTGAGGGCAAGGAGGGCCAGGGCAGCCTCGGCCGCACGCGCGCCCGCAGTCTCGGCCCGGGCCTCCGCCTGGGCCCTGTTCTCGCACGTTAAGACCCCGTTGCCCAGGGGCAGGCCGGACAGGGCCAGGGCCGTGAGACCCCGCGCGCTCTCCCGACACACGATGTCGTAATGCGATGTCTCCCCACGAATGACGCAGCCCAGGGCCACAAAAGCGTCGTGGTGCGGGGCGAGGAGGGCTATGGCGGGAGCCAGCTCCAGCGCGCCGGGGAGGTCAAAGACCGTCATGGTACAGTCCGCAAAAACCCCGCGTGCGCCTGCCAGGAGGGCGTCGGCGAGGTCCGGATAGAAGGTGGCCCGGGTGATGGCGATGCGGTGGCGCGGGCTGTGTATGGTCACGGGGTGCGGTACCTCCTCCCCCAGTGTTTTACGGTGCGCCGCGATGGCCGCGACGCTGGTCACCTTCAGGCCGTGACGCGCAGCGAAGGCCGCCAGGTCCGCCCCGCGCGCCATGGTCCCGTCGTCGTTCATGATCTCGCACACCACCCCTGCGGGCGGCAGACCCGCCAGGCGCGCCAGGTCCACGGCGGCCTCCGTGTGCCCGGGGCGCTGGAGCACACCCCCCTGCGCGGCGCGCAAGGGAAAGACGTGACCCGGCGTGGCGATATCCCCCGGCCCGCTGGCCGGGTCCACAGCCACGGCGATGGTCCGGGCCCGGTCTACGGCCGATATGCCCGTTGTCACGCCGTCCCGGGCCTCTATGGACGCCGTGAAGGCCGTCCCGTGGCGCGAAGGACCACGGCGCGGCGCCAGGGGCAGCTCCAGCCGGTCCGCGTCCGCCTCGGTCAGGGCCAGGCAGATGAGGCCCCGCCCGTGGATGGCCATAAAGGCGATGGCCTCGTGCGTGGCGTGCTGCGCAGCGATCACAAGGTCCCCCTCGTCCTCCCGCCCCGCGTCATCCGTCACGACCACGGGCCGGCCCGCAGCAAAGTCGGCCAGTATGTCCTCTATGCTGTCCATGGGGGCGTTATAGCACCAAATCGCGCGCCGCGCGCCCCCCAAAGCGCGTGGTGGGCGGGCCGAACTCCTTTCAGGCCAGGAGCATACGGCGCATGGGGCCTGTCTTGCTGGCCCTACTCAAAAATATCCAGGTGCTCTGCGTATCCCTGCTGAGCCATGTCCTCCCGGGGCACGAAGCGCAGGGCTGCGGAGTTGATGCAGTACCGCCGGGCGCCGCCGGGCCCGTCATCGAACACGTGGCCCAGGTGCGAGCCGGCGCGGGCGCTGACGACCTCCGTGCGGGTCATCCCGTGGCTCGTGTCCGCGCGCTCCACCACGTCGCCGATGGGGCGGGTGAAGCTGGGCCAGCCGGTGCCGCTGTCAAACTTGTCACTAGACGCGAACAGGGCCTCGCCCGACACCACGTCAACGTAGATCCCCTCCTCATGGTGATTCCAGTACGCGCCGGTAAAGGCGCGCTCCGTGCCGCCGTCCTGTGTCACGCGGCGCTGCTCGGGCGTGAGATGGGATGTGTCCATGGCGCTCTCCCGTGCGTCGGCCTCCTCCACCACGCGGGCGATGACCCTCGGGCCGCTCAGGATCTGCGGCAAGACGACCGGGGGGGCGCCTGCGCCCGGGTAGTAAACATAGAGCGGCACCCCCTGCCGGTCAAATGTCTCCAGGTAGGCCGTGATATCGGCGTCGCGGCGCGTCCAGTCCCCGACCAGGTAGGTCACGCCCTTTTCCGCGAATAGCGCCCGGGTCTCGGCCCGGTCAATGGCCACGGCGTGGTTGGCCTTGCAGGTGATGCACCAGTCCGCGGTCATCTCCACGAACACCGGTCCCCCGCGCGCCAGCGCAGCGTCCAGCGCGGCTGGGCTCCACGGCTTGGCGCCCATGGCGGCGGAGGGCACGGTGCAGGCCTGCATAACGGGCAGGGCGGCGGCAAAAAGGGCAAGGCAGGCCACAGCGGCGGCCAGGGCCCAGTGGCGGTTGGTCCAGACAGCGAAGGCAAGGAGGACAAAACCGGCCAGGGCCACGCCCAGGGCGTCTGCCCCCGCCTGCCGGGCGAGGACCCAGGCCAGCCATACCGCGGCGCCGAACATGGGAAATGCGAGAAACTGGCGCAGCGTCTCCATCCACTGCCCCGGCTTGGGCAGGGCGCGGGCCAGGCCGGGGGCCAGGGTCAGGGCCACGTACGGCGCGGCCAGCCCGGCGCCGAGCATCGCAAAGACCGCAAGGGCCGCGGGCGCGGGCTGCACCAGCGCCCAGCCGAGGGCGGCCGCCATGAACGGCGCGGTGCACGGCGTGGCCACCAGGGTCACCAGCGCGCCGGTGGCAAAGTCCCCCACAAAACCTGTGGCCCGGGGCTGCGAGGCCGCAAAGGGCAGGCGCACCTCAAACACGCCGGCCAGGTTCAGGCCCACGGCGAACATCAGCCAGGCCAGGGCGACCACGACCCACGGCTCCTGCAGGTGGAAGCCCCACCCGGCGGCCGCACCCGCGCCCTTGACGGCCAGCAGGGCTGCAGCGACGGCCAGGAAGGTCGCGATGACCCCGGCTGCGTATGCCGCGCCGTGCCAGGCGGGGTGGGCGGTGCGGTGCTGCACCAGGGACAGGCCCTTGAGCGCGAGCACGGGGAACACACAGGGCATGAGGTTCAGGATAAGCCCGCCCAGGAAGGCCAGGGCCAGGGCGGTGAGGAACGGGCCCCAGGTCCACAGTGGGTCTCCTGCGCCTCTTTGCGACGGGGGAACGTCCAGGGTCAGTTGCGCGGTCTGCGTCACAGGCACGCAAATCTCCTTGCACGCCAGGGCCTCAATCCGCGCGGTCAGTGCCACCGATCCGCCCTCCCAGCCCGCGGGCGCGACAAGATCTTGCTCCAGGGCCACACGGCCTTCATAGCCAAAGGTGACCAAGCCCGCTTGCTCAAACCGCTGGGGCTCTGGCCACCGGATCTCCCCCACCGAGAATCCCTCGGACAGATCCCAGTCCACTGTCGTGGCTATGCCGCTGTCGCCTGGATTCCGATAGTACGTATGCCAGCCGGGGGCGATGTCCTGCTCCACGGACAGGGTGACGCGGCCCTCATCGTCGGCCCGTGCGTGAAGGGTGAATGTGACTAGAGGATCAGGGATGTCCTGCGCCGCGGCGGGCAGGGGCAGGAGAAGAAGGAAGAGGGCAAGGAAGAGGGCGCGCATGGCCTTCACTCTACAGCCCAAAATACCATTTTGCCAGAACAGCATAAGTCATCCACAAAAGAGCGATGAGGGGCGCGCCCACCATCGCGAAATCCCGGAACTTATAGTGTCCGGGGCCCATGACCAACAGATTGGTCTGATAGCCTATGGGGCTGGCGAAGGAGCAGTTTGCGCCAAAAATGACGGCCACGGTTAGCGCAAAAAGGATGCGATCAGGGTCCAGGGTCGGATCTGCGGCGGACAGGGCGGCGGACAGAGACAGGGCGATGGGGGTAAAAAGCACCGCGCAGGCGTTGTTGGTCAGAACGTTGGTCGTTAGGGCCACCAGACCAAATAGCATCACGGCGGTTGCCCAAGGACCATCTATAAAGGGCAGGGACAGCAGGCGCTCTGCCATCCAGGCGGCACCACCCGTGGTCTGCATAGCCGTACCCAGGGCCAGCATGGCCCCCACCAGAACAAAAATCTTCCGGTCCACGGCCCGCGCGGCCTGACGGATGTTCAGGCATCCGGCGGCGATCATGCCCGCAACCCCGGCCAGGGCCGCGACCGCGATGGGCACCAAACCCGCTATCGCAGCGCCAATGGCGGTCACAAAAATCCCGATGGCCGCTGGGCCCCGTCCCACGGCTGGCATATCGGCCTTAGAGCCGGAGACCAGGATAAAGTCTTGCGTCCCCCTCAGGGCGTTCACGGCGGCCTGCCGCCCAGCCACCAGAAGTACGTCCCCGGCCTCCAGGCGTGTTGCGCCCAGGCGGTGCCGCAGCAAGATCTCCCGCCTCTGGACTCCCAGGACCAGGAGCCCAAACCACGCCCGCATCTGCACATTGTCCAGCTTCATGTCTACGAAGCGAGAAGCTGGGGCCACCATCACCTCGGCCAGAACGCGGGCCTCGGCTCCCTTCTCATCGTCTTCCCCGTCCGGCTCCTGGACCAGGTGGCCAGAGTGCCGGGCCATGATGTCCGAGAGCGCCTCCCGACCCGCAGACAGAACGAGGACGTCCCCTGCCTCTAGGGTATACCCCGCAAAGGGCGGGGCTAAGAGATAGCGCCCTCTTTGAATGAGGCGCACCCGCGCACGCTGAAGGGCCGGGAAGCCCTCCGGCCCGGCCTCCGCATTGACAAGGGCAGAGTCCGGGGTGACCTCAATCTCCGCCAAAAACTCCTTCTCCTCCTTCAGGCCCCCGGCCAGAGAGGCCCGGTCCGGCAAAAACCTGGGAACAATAAAGAAGGTGTACAGTCCTCCCACAGCGGCCAGGATCGCGCCCGGTATTATAAAGTCAAAGATTCCCGGCACCGGAGCCCCAGACTTTTCCAACGCACTGGCCACCAAAAGATTTGTGGACGAGCCTATGAGGGTCGTCATGCCCCCCAGAACGGCCATATAGCTAACCGGGATCATCACCCGCGCGGCGGGCACTCCGGCAGTGGCGGCCAACGCGCCGACAAGAGGTATAGCAATAACCACCAAAGGCGTATCATTCAAAAACGCGCTGAGAAACGGCAGGGCCAGGAGAATCAGATACAAGGCCCGGCCCGGCCCGGCGTGCAGAACACCGGCCAGCGGGCCCAGGGCACTCGTCTGGATGAGGCCTTGACCCATGACCAGGAGGGCCAGAACGGCAATCAGGCTCGGGCTGGCGAAACCCGCCAGAAGAGCCCTCTCGCTCAAAAGGTTCTGCCCGTCCGGGCCAGTCAGGGGAAACAGCGCCCCAAAAATAAGAAGCACCACCAAAAGGGCCAGGGAGGTCACCTCTACCGGCCACTTTTCGCGCACAAAGGCCGCCACGGCCACGGCCGTTAAGGCCAGGATAAACCACATTGCAAAACTTGGGTCGCCAGGAATCATAGCAGCGCGGACTTTGGCCCGGAACGCAGGCTAAGAGCAAGAGGGGTTCTCTCTTGCTCTTAACAAACTCCGCACCGAGGTCGCGCTTGCAGGCGGAGCACTTTTGGTATATCCCGCGCGGTCGTGGCACAGCATGTTCTCACCCTTGTGGCCGCTGAGGAGGGCGGCCTTGCCGAGGCGCATGCCCCGACGGGCCCCGTACGCTGGATCGCGCCGGGAAAAGCACTGGAAGTCCCTTTGGAAAATGCCCCTCCAAAGGGGTTTGTGGGGGACCTCCGGGCCAAGCTGGACCCAGAGCGGGTGGATGTCTTCCTGGCCCCTGCCCAGGGACGGGTAAAAAAACTCCTCATAGCGGACATGGATGCCACGATTGTGGAGGGGGAAACTTTGGATGACCTGGCGGACCTGGCTGGGATAGGGCCGCAGGTGGCGACCATAACAGCCCGCGCCATGGCCGGAGAGCTGGACTTTGCGGCTGCCCTCCGGGAACGCGTAGGCCTTTTGGAGGGCCTGGAGGAGGCCGCTCTGGACCAGACTCTGGCCGCTATGCGCCTCACACGTGGGGCCCGCGCCCTTGTGGACAGCATGCGCGCCGCCGGTGCGCGCTGCATCTTGGTCTCTGGAGGGTTCACTTTTTTCACGCAGGCCATCGCCGCGCGCGCGGGGTTCCACGCGCACCACGGGAACGTCCTAGAGATACAGGGCGGACGCCTCACAGGCCGGGTGGTAGACCCCATTTTGGACAAGGACGCAAAGCTGGCCTTCCTCCACCAGTACACCAAAGAGCTGGGCATCGGTCCGGAGGGCGTCCTGGCCCTGGGCGACGGGGCCAACGACATCCCCATGCTCCGCGCCGCCGGTCTGGGCATCGGCTTTCGCCCCAAGCCCGCCGTGGCCGCCGCCGTGGACAACATCATCGTGCACAGCGGCTTAGACGCGGCCCTCTATGCCCAGGGCCTGACGCCGCTTTCCTAGGGCAGTGTCCGGCATCCTTGCGGTTAAGCGAACGCAGCGCTAAAACGCTCCTATGGACTACATCTCCACCCGTGATGCCCAGGCCGCCCCCGTGGGGTTCGTGGACGCCCTGCTGGGCGGCCTTGCGCCGGACGGGGGGCTGTACGTGCCCACAGCGTGGCCCCAGCTGGACATGGCGGACCTGGCCGGGCGGCCCTATGCAAAGGCTGCCGAGGCCGTGCTCTCCCCCTTCATCGGGGACGCCATAGAGCCTGCGGTCCTGCGCCGGATGCTGGCGGACACCTATGCCCCCCCAGCCTTTGCGCACCAATCCGTCGCCCCGCTGCGGCAGCTGGGGCCAGACCTGTGGCTGATGGAGCTGTTCCATGGGCCCACGATCGCGTTTAAGGACGTAGCGCTCCAGCTCCTGGGCCGCTTGTTTGACCACGCCCTGGCCCAGCGCGGGGCGCGTGCAACCATCCTGGGCGCCACCAGCGGAGACACGGGCTCTGCGGCCATTGAGGGCTGCCGGGGCCGGTCCAACATAGACGTGTTCATTCTCTACCCGGCAGGCCGGGTGTCAGAGGTGCAGCGGCGGCAGATGACAACTGTGGATGCCCCGAACGTCCACGCGGTTGCCGTCCAGGGGACTTTTGACGACTGTCAGGCCTTGGTGAAGGTCGCCTTTGCGGACGGGGCCTTCCGCCGTGAGCAGTCTCTGGCCGCTGTGAACTCCATAAACTGGGCCCGGATCGCGGCCCAGGTCGTGTACTACGCAGCCGCATGCGCGGCCCTGCGGGCCCCCGTGCGCTTCGCCGTGCCCACGGGGAACTTTGGCAACGTCCTGGCTGGCTGGGTGGCACGGCGGATGGGTGCGCCGGTGGCCGGGCTCCACATCGCCACCAACGCGAACGATATCCTGGCCCGCTTCTTCGCCACCGGGGTTATGGAGGCCGCACCCGCCGTGGCCGCCACGCTCTCGCCCTCCATGGACATCCAGGTCTCGTCCAACTTTGAACGCTATCTGTTTGAGGTCTTGGACCGAGACGCAAGGGCGCTTGCGGCATTGATGCAGCAATTCCGCCAGAACGGGCGCTTTGCGGTCGGCAAGGACGTTATGACCCGGGCCCGCGCGGACTTCGCCGCCACCCGCTGCGACGACGCGGACACGCTGGCCGCCATGCGCCGCTGCTATGCAGAAACGGGCGTTGTCGTGGACCCCCACACCGCCGTAGGCCTTTCCGCAGCCTATGCTGCGCAGCATGAGGGGCCCATGGTCGCGCTCGCCTGCGCGCACCCGGCCAAGTTCCCGGACGCGGCGGAGCGGGCGCTGGGTCTGCGGCCCGCCCTGCCCCCGCACCTGGCCGACCTGCTGGACCGGCCCGAGCGCACGGAAACCATCCCCGCAGACCTCCCGGCCGTTCAGCGGTTCATCCGGGAGCGGACGGCGTAGCCGCGTCTGAATTGGCGCGCGCCCTAGGTCATTTTCTGCGCTCGCCAAACGGTAAGCCGCCGCGCGCACTGGCGGCGCCGCAGGCAAGGGCCCAGATGGCGGCCACCAGGGCAGCAGCAACGACGCTGACCCAGGCAGCGGAGGCCCAGGGGTGCTGGGCGGCGGTACCCACTTGGTAGACCACCACTGCCGCGCCCCAGCCCAGGCCGGTGGACCACGCACCGATGAAGGCCGTCCAGCGCCACGATGTCTCGCGCAAAATGGCGGCGGTGGCGGCCACGCAGGGCATGTAGAGCAGGATAACCATGAGGTAGGCCAGGGCCCCCACCTGCCCGTCAAAGCGCTGCACCATGGCACCAAAGGCCCGCTCGGACACATCTGGGGGCTCCGCCGCCGCGCCGGACAGGCCCAGGGGGTCCGCCAGGGAGCCCCACGCGCCTGCCAGGCCCGGCGGGATGCTGGCCACGGCCGCGCGCAGGCCGGCGGCCAGGCTGTAGGGCGGGGCGTCTGCCTCCTCGGACACATCCCCCGCCTGTGCGGTGTATAGAGCGTCTAGTGTTCCCACGACGACCTCCTTCGCAAACAGGCCGGTGAACAGGGCCACCGTCGCGGGCCAGTTGTCCTCCGTCAGCCCCATGGGTGCCACGACGGGGGTAAGCGCCCGGCCCGTCGCGGCCAGGAGGGATCGGTCTGTATCCGCATTGCCCAGGGACCCGTCCACCCCGATGGAAGACAGGGCCGAGAGGGCCAGGACGACGAGGACAATCATTTTTCCTGCTCGGGCGATGAAAGCGGACAGGCGGTGCCAGGTGCGGGTGGCGAGGTTGCGGAAGGTGGGCCAGTGGTAGGGTGGAAGCTCCATGACGGACGCGCCGTGGCCCATCCCGCGCAGGAGGGTCCGGCCCAGGACAAGGCCCGTGAGGACACCGAACGCCATGCCGATGAGGTATAGGGCGAAGATGACGTTCTGCCCCCCCACGGGGAAGAACGCGGCGGCGAACAGGGCGTACACGGGCAAGCGCGCGCCACAAGACATGAAGGGGGCCATCATGGCGGCAGCGATGCGCGCGCGACGGGCCTCCAGCGTGCGCACGGCCATGACGGCGGGTACGGTGCAGCCGAAGCCCAGGATCATGGGCACGAAGGCCTGGCCGGGCAGGCCCAGGGCCCGCATGACGCGGTCCGCGACAAAGGCCGCTCTGGCCATATAGCCCGAGTCCTCCAGAAAGGTGAGGAACAAAAACAGGAAGCCCACAATGGGGATGAAGGTCGCCGTGGTCTGGAGACCCCCGCCAACCCCCTGCGCGAGGAGGAGGGTCACCCAGGCGGGGGCATTTGCCTGCGCCAAAAGGTGTGCCGTGCCATCCACGAAAAGGGCTCCTGCGGCGATGTCAAAGACATCTATGAACGCGCCGGCCAGGGTGATGGAGACCAGGAACAGGGCGTACATAACGGCCAAAAACACGGGAATGCCGGCCCAGCGGTGGAGGGCGACAGCGTCCAGTCGCTCTGTCCAGGTACGTCGGCCAGGGGCCAGAACCTGGGTGGCGGACTGGGCCCAGCGGTGCGCGGTGGTGTAGCGGGCGTCTGCGATAGCCAGGTCTGAGTCACGCCCAGCCGCCAGAGCCAGTTCGGCGCGCGCGGCACGGATGTGGCTTGGTGTAGGGGCGCCCGCCTCCAGCGCCCTTAGAGCCTTTGAGAGAGAAAGGGGGGCCAGGGCCCGCGCCGCGCACGCCACGGCAGGGCCATAGTCCGGGGCTGCGGGCACCGCCCTTTCGGCCCCAGCCGCCACGATGGCGGCCTTCAGGGCCCCCAGGCCCCGCCCACGGCTGCCCACCATGGGCACAACAGGGCAACCCAGGGCTTTTGAGAGCACCAACGGATCCACCGCCACACCCCGCCGCACGGCCACGTCCGTCATGTTCAAGACCACGACCACCGGCACGCCCATCTCCAGGATTTGCGCCGTCAGGTATAGGTGCCGCTCCAGGTGCGCCGCGTCCACGATGTTCACCACCAAGTCAGCGCCGCCCGAGTCGAGGTGCCGTCGCGCCACCGCAGCGTCCAGGGCACCGTCCTTGCCCTCGCCGTCCTCTGTCAGGCCGTAAACTCCGGGCAGGTCCGTCACCTCCACCTGCACCCCCCTGTGGCGAAAAGCTCCGACCTTCTTGTCCACCGTCACGCCCGGCCAGTTGCCCACGCTCTGGCAGGTGCCGGTCAGGGCGTTGAAGACTGTGGTCTTGCCGCAGTTCGGGTTGCCCGCAAGGGCGATGCGCAGCGTGTCACTCATGTGCATCCACCTCCACCTCCACAGCCCCCGCCTCCGCTCGCCGGAGGGACAGGCGCGCACCACGGACCTCCACCTCAATCGGGTCGCCCAGAGGCGCGGCCCGCACAACGCGTACCTGGGCCCCCGGCGTCACGCCCAGAGCCAGAAGGCGCGCGCGGAGAGCCCCTGGCGCGATACCCGCCACGCGCCCCGCCTGCCCTGGCGTCATGTGTCCAAGAGGTGCCATGTCCCTGTCCCCCCTAAAACGCGAAGGCATAGCCAAAAACGCCGCCCAGGCTGTGCGTGTCCACGCCCCCCTCCCGCGCGCCGCGCCACCCGGCGTGGGTATATAGGCCACAGGGCCAGGCGTAGCCCACGCTCGCCTGCGTCAAGTGGTCATCGTCATCCCCGCCCCCGGCGCGGTCCACCCAGCGGGTCGTGTGGCCCAGGGCCAAGCTCCACCGCGCGTCCCACGTGGCCATGACCACGGCGCCGGCATAAGTGTGGTCGTCCGCGCCGCCGCCAAAGTGGTCCAGGTGCGCCACCTCCCCCATCACGGACAGCCCCAGGCGCTCCGTGGCCGCCCAGGCGTAGCCCAGGTTCGCGGCCAACCCCTGTTCCTCGTCAAACTCCGGCCCCACGTCCGCGTCCCCCTGCGCCAAGTGACGGACGTAGAGACCATAGGACAGGCCGGGGAGGGCCTCCATCTTCGCTCCCGTCAGGGATACGACGAACGAGGACGGGTCGCCTGTGTTGGATGCACCGCCGTCGGCCTGGCGCACCTGCCCGCGCCGGGTGAAGGCGGAGTCCGACAGGGTGCTTGTGTCCGCGAAGAATGCGGCGGCACTCAGGGTGTGCGCCCCGGCGAGGGTGTAGTGCGCGCCCGCGCCTATCTTCTCGGTAAGCTCATAGTCCTCGGCAAAGTCCCCCACCCATATCCCGTCTGCGTCCCAAAGGGCCCCAAAGGCCGGGTTGATTTTGCCCGCTCGCACGCCCCAAGTGTCCGCGCCGTAGGCCAGGAAGAGCTCTTCCATATAGAGTCCCTCGTTGTCAAAAAACCCGTCCTCGCCAGGGTTAAAGTCCTGCACCGGCTCAAACACAAAGGTCCCGGACAGGGACCAGCCGGCGGCGAAGGCCAGGGTAGGGGCAACCTCCACAGTGGCGTACAGGTCGTTGTGCTCCGCGTCCGCATCGTCGGAGTCATAGGCCCAGTCGTTTTCTATTTCCGCATAGCCCTCCACGGAGAGCCAGGGACGGTCTTCCGCCAGGGCGGTTACGGGCAGGAGCAGGGCGGCGGCGAGCAGAGCGAGGGGGCGCACTAGGCGTGTTTCCTTTCGGGATGTTTATAAATAAGAATTATTCTTGTTTAAGGACAGGATCTTTGTAGGGCCGCGCCGACGCGCCGTCAAGCCCCTTCTTATGCTCATAACACAGAAAACACCGCAAATCCGCCGAACAGCTCCGGACGCTGCACAGCGTAGTGCAATCTCTGGCCTGTCTGCGAGAACCCCTTTTGCACGGTAGTCTGGTCAGGGTGGCCCTAGCTCTGCGCCCGGCCCTGGGTGCACCTGGGGTCCAGAGCGTCGCGCACCCCCTCCCCGATAAAAGCCAGCAGGGTCAACAGCACCGCCAGGGTGCAAAATGCCGTCAGGCCCAGCCACGGCGCATGGAGATTGTTCTTGCCCTGTGCAAGCAGTTCCCCCAGAGACGGGCTCCCCGGAGGCAGGCCCAGGCCCAGGAAATCCAAAGACGCCAGCGCCACCACGGCATCTGTCACGATAAAGGGCATAAAACTCACCGCCGCCACCAGGGCGTTTGGCAGCACGTGGCGCAGCATGATGACCGGCCCCGCCACGCCCAGGGCACGCGCGGACAGGACATACGCAAAGTTCCGCGCGCGCAGGGACTCCGCCCGCACCACGTCCACCAGAGACGGCCACGAGAACAGCAGGAGGATGAGGAGCAGCGTCCAAAACCCCGGCGTGAACAGGGCCGAGAACAGGATGAGGATGAGCAAGCGCGGCAGGGACCCCCAGACCTCCAGCGCCCGCTGCGCCAAAAGGTCCGCCGCACCGCCATAGTACCCCTGCATCAGGCCCGCGAGTATGCCCAGCGCCGCCGCCGCCGGGGCCAAGAGCAAGCCAAAGGCCAGGGACAGCCGCGTGCCGTACAGCGCCCGGGCCACCACGTCCCGCCCCTGATCGTCCGTGCCCAGCCAGTTGTCCGCGCTCGGCGGCGAGGGTACGGGACCGGTGACGGCATAGTTCACGGTGTCCCACGCGTACGGAACAGGGGGCCAGATCGCCCAGCCCTTTGCGGCGATGAGGCCCCGGACATAGGGGTCCTTATAGTCCGCCTCCGTCGCAAACTCTCCCCCCAGGGCGGTCTCGGGATAAAAGCGGACCACGGGGAACAGCGCCGCCCCGTCGTGCCAGATGATGAGGGGCTTGTCGTTCGCGATGAGGGGGGCCGCCGCAGCCAGGGCCGCGATGACCGCAAAGGCCCGCAAAGAGAACCACGCCCGCCCGTTCGCGCGGAAGGCGCGCCAGCGATTGCGCAAAAGGGGAGAGGGGCCCATGGCCCCCCTTGTATAGGCCTTGCCGCCGCGCGGGAAGGGACCTATACTGCCCGCCGCGCCGCGCGATGGGGTGTAGCCAAGCGGTAAGGCAGCGGTTTTTGGTACCGTGTACCGGAGGTTCGAATCCTCCCACCCCAGCCACTTTTCTCTTTCATGCCGTCCGATACAGTTGAAAACTTTGCGTTTGGGGCAGGGTCTTCTTTTTTCAAAAAGGGGCAAGGCCTTTCGGCCCTGCCCCTCCCTAAATTTACTGACGCACCAAAAATGCAAAACATTTTACATTTTTTGGGTAAACGTATTTACCTGTGCGCCAATGCCTGAATCGGGGGCAAAAAACCCATCGGAATCCAGGGGGTGGATTTTTGTGAGAAGAATTTCTCATATTATCCTCCTTTTTAAAAAGGATCTCTTGACACCAAGCAACTCACAGGCGATAATGAAAAGTGTTTAGTATCGCTAGGGTTCGCTCTGGCCTCCCGTTGGATGAACCTTGTGTCCGTGGGAGATTTTTAACCCGATGCAGTTCGCGCTGCATCGGGTTATCCTTTTGGGCCTCCTGCATCGTTCAAATCTTCATCGTCTGCTAAAAGAGCCCCTATTTGTCTATTTATTGTTAACTTATCCTTTATATAGAAAGGACGAGGCACATGAAGAACAGCCTCTCGGCCTTCGGGCAAGAAAATTGTAATTTTTTTAAATTCAGATAATTCAATATTATTTCTTATTTCCTTGTTTTCTGTATTCCTTTTAATTGTTTCATCTTCATTATTTATATTTGTATCGTTTTCAGATTCTTTCTGTATCTCTAGATCAGAATCCTGTTGGCGCTCTATAAACTCAAGAGACCGCTTAAAGGCACCCACCGCCTCTTCAGCGGCTTCTGGCCTAAAGCCCTGTTCAATTAAATCATACTTTATTATTGCATCCGATGGAAGCGATAAAAGTTCCATGCCATATTTCTCAATCAATGATTCGAAAATCGTTGGCTTTTTGAGGAAGGTTTCTAGGTAATGTAAACCCTTTTCTTTATCTGGTGCATGCATATATTTCTCAAAATCTGAAGATACGGAAAATTTTCCACCTTTTCTTTCTATTAAACCAAAGTAACAGAGTGCAGCTAATATGCTTTTGGCAATTCCGCTCCCGGAATTCTTGTATCCTAGACTTTGAGCAGCGGCATCCGCCATCATCGCATGCGTTCTCCCTTTTTGGTATATAGACTCAGTTCGCTTTAAAGCGTCGCCTAAATCTATGGAGGGGCATCTGGGGCTGCGTCTGCGGGGTTCTTGGTTCATGATTCGCATTCTAATCTCTTTCGTGCTCGACGTCAAGCACCCTCACGGAAAAAGATCTTGGAACGGGAATAAGGATGGGGAACAAAATAAAAAAATCTTTATAATTCAATTGTTTATATTGTATTTTATAAACTAACACGAGGCGCATGTTGTGCCCCTATCGCGCCAAGCGGTGGAGATTTTGCAGGCGCAAAGGGCCATCGCGGGGCACTGGCCGCTGGTCTTCCCCTCCATGGTGCGCCCGCACAAGCCCATGAGCAACAACACGATTTTGGTGGCCCTGCGCCGCATGGGCTATGCGGGCCGCATGACGGGCCATGGGTTTCGCGCGCTGGCCATGAGCGCCATCAAGCAGGAGATCGGCTGGCGGCACGAGGTCGTGGACAGGCAGCTCGCCCACACCCCGCGCAACAAGATAGACGCGGCCTACGACCGCGCGGACTTCCTGCGCGAGCGCCGCGTGATGATGCAGGACTGGGCGGATTACCTGGATACCATTGCGGCGGGTGGGGCCACGGTCGTGCCCCTGCGCCCCTTATCTGCGACGGGCAGATGACAGCGCATCGGGCGGCAGGAACGGGGGGCGGGGTCGCGATGGGGCGAGGGGGGGCTCCGAATCGCCCAAAAGCGCCCGGGCGGGTGGTGCCCCCGCTCTTATGGCTCCCCCGCCGTCCGGGCACGTACAAGGATGGCAAGGATCATACCCGGCGTCACACGCCTGGTGTTCAGGTTGTACCGCGAAGGGTGGTAGGAGGACAGCAAGGTCAGCGTGCCTATGCGGGCCTCCGCCCCGTGGGCAAAGGGGTGCGCGGAGGCCTTCAGCCCCAGGGCGACCAGGGCGGCCCGGTGTGCCACACCGCCCAGGGCCAAGACAGCGCGCAGGGCGGGCATGGCCCCGATCTCCGCCCGCAAGAACGCCCCGCAGGTCCGCACTTCCTGCCCCGTGGGCGCGTTCCCGGGCGGGACGCAGCGCACGGCGTTGGTGATCCGGCACCCCATGAGCACAAGACCGTCGTCCGCCCGCGCGGCGTACGCCCCGCGCGCCAGCCCGGCCTCAAGCAGCGCGGGGTATAGCGCCTCTCCCGCACCGTCTCCGGTGAAGGGCCGCCCAGTGAAGTTTGCGCCCTTGAGGCCCGGTGCCAGGCCCACGATAAGCAGCGGCGCGGTGATTTCCCCAAACGCCGGGACCGGCGCGTTGTGGCCGCCGGGCAGCGCGGCCCTGCTCTCCCGGCGCATCGCCACAAGGCGCGGGCAGCGCGGGCAGTCTTTGGGGGGGTTTATCGCTTGCTCTTCCACCGCTGGGCCCGTATAAACGCCCCTTACCGCACACACAAGGAGGAGACACCCATGGCCCGCGTAACTGTTGAGGACTGCATAGACAAGGCACCCACGCGCTTTGCGCTCGTGATGGCGGCGGCGCAGCGCGCGCGACAGTTGGCCGCTGGCACGGCCCCGACCCTGCCACGCGAGAACGACAAGAACCCGGTGATCGCGCTGCGCGAGATTGCAGAGAGCACGGTGGATGTCCCCGCGCTGGAAGAGGAAATGATCCGGTCGCACCGGCGCGTTGTGCCGCACGAGGAGGATGAGGAAGAGAGCGCGGTGGACCTGTCCGGCGGGCAGGAGGCGTGGGAGGCACTGGCGACCCGCGCTGCGGAAGAGGAGGCGCGCCTGGTGGGCGGAGAGAACCTGGACGACGACGGCAAGGACCAAGACGAAGACGAGGAAGATTGATGGTCCCGTCTTCGTCGGCGCACCCGCCCTATGCCGCCTGACCCTCCGCCTCCTCCGCAGCTGCGGCTGCCAGCAAGGCCCCCTCCCCCTCGTCCACGATTTCGCCCATCGGCGGGCGGGTGGCCAGGGCCTCGGCGTCCTGATCGGAGGCGATATGCTTGATGCCCGCCACATAGGCGCCCGTCCCAGCGGGAATTAGGCGGCCCACGATCACGTTCTCCTTCAGTCCGTGGAGTCGGTCCACCTTGCCCTGCACTGCGGCCTCGGTGAGCACGCGGGTGGTCTCCTGGAACGATGCAGCGGAGATGAACGAGCGCGTTTGCAAAGACGCCTTCGTGATGCCCTGCAAAACGGGCTTGCCCTCCGCCGGGCGCTTGCCCGCATCCATGTGCCGCGCATTGTCCTGCGCAAACTCCTGCCGGTCCACCAGTTCGCCCACCAGGTAAGTCGTCTCCCCGGGGTCCGTCACCTCCACCTTCTGGAGCATCTGGCGGATGATGACCTCTATGTGCTTGTCGTTGATCTTCACGCCCTGGAGGCGGTAGACCTCCTGGACCTCGCCCGTCAGGTAGTCCGCCAGGGCCTCCACCCCCATGACGTCCAGGATGTCGTGCGGCACTAGGGCCCCGTCCAGGATGGGGTCCCCCTTGCGCACAAAATCACCCGGCTGGACGGCCATGTGGCGGCCCTTGGGAATGAGGTACTCACGAACATCGGCGTCCTCCCCCTCTCCGGACCGGACGATCACGCGGCGCTTGGCCTTATAGTCCTTGCCGAACTCCACATACCCGTCGATATCCGAGAGTACGGCAAAGTCCTTGGGCACGCGGGCCTCAAACAGCTCCGCCACGCGCGGAAGACCCCCCGTGATGTCGCGGGTCTTGGAGGTCTCTCTGGGCATACGGGCGATGATGTCTCCGGCGGCGACCTCCTGCCCGTCGGTGACGGAGAGGATAACGTCCGCGGATAGCGCATAGTGCGCCGCAGCGCCGCTGGGCAGGGTGATAACGCTGCCCTTTTTGTCCACAAGAGCGATGGAAGGCTTAAGGTCCCCACCCTTGGGCTGGGAGCGCCAGTCTATGACCTTCTTGGACGCGATGCCTGTGGCCTCGTCCACTTGGTCCGCCACGGACACACCCTCTATCAGGTCCATGTACCGCGCGGTGCCGCTGGCCTCCGTAATGATGGGCAGGGTGTAGGGGTCCCATTCCGCCAGGCGCGCGCCGGCCTGGACCTTCTGGCCGTTCTTGACCAGCAGGCGTGAACCATAGGGCACGCGGTGGCGGCCCTTCAGGGCCCCGGACTTGTCCTTAATGGCGATCTCTGTGTTGCGGCCCATGACGATTGTCGCACCCGCAGAGTTCGTGATGGTGTTCTCGTGCGCGATGTCCACTGCGCCCTCCAGGGCGGCCTCAATGTGCGAGCGCTCCGCCCCGCGCTGCGCGGCCCCACCGATGTGGAAGGTCCGCATGGTCAGCTGGGTGCCGGGCTCCCCGATGGACTGCGCGGCCATAACGCCCACGGTCTCCCCGATGTTCACGGGCACCCCGCGCGCAAGGTCCCGACCATAACACGCGGCGCACAGGCCGCCGCCCGCCGCCTCGCAGGTCAGGACGCTGCGCACCTTCACCTCGTCCAGGCCCGCGGTCTCTATCGCCTCGGCCAGGGGCTCGTCTATCAAGGTCCCCGCTTTGGCCAGGACTGCGCCCGACAGGGGGTTGACCACGTCCACCGCCGCAGTGCGGCCCAGGATGCGCTCGGCCAGAGACACCACGACGTCCGCGCCATTCATCACCGCGCCCAGGGTCAGGCCCTGCTCCGTGCCGCAGTCGTGCTCAGAAATGATGGCGTCCTGCGCCACGTCCACCAGGCGGCGGGTGAGGTAGCCCGAGTTGGCGGTCTTCAGTGCGGTGTCGGCCAGGCCCTTGCGCGCCCCGTGGGTGGAGTTGAAGTACTCCAGAACGGACAAGCCCTCCTTGAAGTTGGAGGTAATCGGGGTCTCAATGATCTCCCCCGATGGTTTGGCCATAAGGCCCCGCATGCCCGCAAGCTGTCGGATTTGCGCGGCAGAGCCCCGCGCGCCCGAGTGGGCCATCATGTACACAGCGTTCGGGGTCCCGCCCTCTACGTCCGATATGCGCTCCATCATGGCGTCGGCCACGTCGTCCGTGCACTTGGACCAAATGTCCACGACCTTGTTGTACTTCTCACCCTTGGTGATAAGTCCATCCATGTACTGCTGCTCAAACTCTTTGGTCTTGTCTTTCGCCGCTTCCACAAGGGCGGACTTGGCTGCCGGGATAACCAAGTCGTCTTTCCCAAAGGAAATCCCGGCCATGGCCGCATAGCGGAAGCCCAGCTTCATCATCCGGTCACAAAAGATGACGGTCTCCTTCTGCCCGCAGTGACGGTAAACCGCGTCAATGATGGCCGTGACATCCTTCTTAGTCAGGACTTTATTCACCAGGGAGAAGGGCAGGTCAGGGTGCCGGGGAAGAATATCAGACAAGATAATGCGGCCTGGGGTGGACTGCACGATATGCGTGACGGACTGTCCGTCCGCGTCCACAGTGTGGTAGCGGCACCTGATCTTCGCGTGCAGATCCACCGCACCCGCATCCAGCGCGTGCTGGACCTCTCCAGGCCCCCGGAAGACCATGCCCTCGCCTGTCGCGCCATCCCGCAGGAGAGAGAGGTAGTACAAACCCAGGACGATGTCTTGAGACGGCACAATGATGGGCTTGCCGTTCGCGGGGGACAGGATGTTGTTCGTGGACATCATCAGGCACCGTGCCTCCAGCTGTGCCTCTATGGACAGGGGCACGTGCACGGCCATTTGGTCCCCGTCAAAGTCTGCGTTAAACGCCGTGCACACAAGGGGGTGAAGCTGCACCGCCTTGCCCTCAATGAGGACGGGCTCAAACGCTTGGATGCCCAAGCGGTGGAGTGTGGGTGCGCGGTTGAGCAGAACGGGGTGCTCCCGGATGACCTCTTCCAGGATGTCCCACACCTCGGGCCGCTCCATCTCCACCATCTTTTTGGCGGCCTTAATGGTAGAGGACAAGCCGTACAGTTCCAGCTTATGGAAGATAAAGGGCTTGAACAGCTCTAGCGCCATTTTTTTGGGTATGCCGCACTGGTGCAGCTTGAGTTCCGGGCCCACGACGATGACCGAGCGGCCGGAGTAGTCCACGCGCTTGCCCAGCAGGTTCTGGCGGAAGCGGCCCTGCTTGCCCTTGAGCATGTCCGAGAGCGATTTGAGTGCGCGCTTGTTCGCGCCGGTGATGACGCGCCCGCGGCGGCCGTTGTCAAACAGAGCGTCCACGGACTCCTGCAGCATACGCTTTTCGTTGCGGATGATGATGTCCGGGGCGCAGAGCTCTATCAGGCGGCGCAGGCGGTTGTTGCGGTTGATGACGCGGCGGTAAAGGTCGTTCAGGTCGCTTGTGGCGAACCGGCCCCCGTCCAGGGGCACGAGGGGGCGCAGCTCCGGCGGGAGGACGGGGAGGGTCTGCAAGATCATCCACTCGGGGCGCGCGCCGGAAGCGATGAAGGAGTCTATCAGTTTTAGGCGCTTGACCAGCTTTTTGCGCTTAGCCTCAGAGCCCGTCTCGGCCAGCTCGGCCTCTATGGCGGCCTTCTCCTCATCCAGGTTGATTGTTTTGAGAATCTCCTGGATCGCCTCCGCGCCGATGCCCACGCGCAGGCCCTGGGACTCGTACCGGTCCATGGCCTCCATGCACTCCTCCTCGGTCAAGAGCTGGTGGAGCGTCAGACCGCTTTCCCGGTCGTCCACCATGCCGAGGTCCAAGACGACATAGTTCTCAAAGTACAAGATGCGCTCCAAGGTCTTGAGCGTCATGTCGGCGATAAGGCCAATGCGCGAGGGCAGAGATTTCAAGAACCAGATGTGCGCCACGGGGCTGGCCAGGTCTATGTGCCCCATGCGCTCGCGCCGGACCTTGGTCAGGGTGACCTCTACGCCGCACTTTTCGCAAATAATGCCCTTATACTTCATGCGCTTGTACTTCCCGCACAGGCACTCGTAGTCTTTTATGGGGCCGAAGATTTGCGCGCAGAACAGGCCGGATTTCTCGGGCTTAAAGGTGCGATAGTTGATCGTCTCTGGCTTTTTGACTTCACCATAAGACCACGTGCGCACCAGCTCCGGGCTGGCGATGGAGATGCGCACCCAGTCAAACCTCTGGGGCCCCTTCGGGTCTGCGGTAAAAAGATTCATAAGTTCGTTCATGGCTATGACCCTCTTAATCTAATTCACAATTATCTCTATAATAAGAACTTCTTTGACAACATTAGGCCCAACAATCTTATCGGCTTCTTTCTTTATACTATCCCTTATCTTATCAGTGTTTTCTGCATCCAATACATACTGAAAGCTTAAAGTTCTAAGGATATTTCCAAATCTATCGTGAAGGCGGGGCCAGGCGAGCTCAACATCTTTGTGCTTTCCGGAATCAACCCACAAAACGATTTTGAAGCGTCCATAATGGGGCTCTCCGTCAGAAGATGCTAAATTCACAGTAACGTGCGGAACTTCAACGTACTCTCCCGTCTTCAGGGCAGCGAAGGGTACGGCGTCGCATTCGTATTTATGGGGTTGTACAGGTCGGTATATGAGGGGTCGGTCTGCACATTTTATCCCGGCCTCTGCAAGTTCCTTAGGAAGATCGCACTCAGTCTCTGAGGCTGAAAAAGCCAGGGTCGGGAGCAGCGCCATTGCAAGAAGTGCGAGAGCCCCACAAAACAAAATAGTATGTCTTTTCACCTCTACCCCCCCTCGCTCTGTTTCATGTCCACGTTCAGGCCCAGGGCTTTCAGCTCTTTGGTCAAGACATTAAAGCTTTCCGGGATGCCGACCTCAAAGTTGTCGTCCCCGCGCACGATGGACTCGTACACCTTGGCACGACCCGCGACGTCGTCAGACTTGACCGTAAGCATCTCCTGAAGCGTGTACGCGGCGCCGTAGGCCTGCAGCGCCCAGACCTCCATCTCCCCGAACCGCTGTCCGCCGAACTGGGCCTTCCCGCCTAGGGGCTGCTGCGTGACGAGGGAGTACGGCCCGATGGACCGCGCGTGGATTTTGTCGTCCACGAGGTGGTGGAGCTTGAGCATGTACATGTACCCCACGGTGACGGGGCGGGCGAAGCGCTGGCCCGTACGGCCGTCGGTCAGGGCCACCTGCCCGCTGGTGGGCAGGCCCGCAGCGGCCAGGAGGGCGGAGACGTCCTCCTCATGCGCGCCGTCAAAGACGGGCGTGGCCATGGGCACACCGTCGCGCAGGCGCGCGGCCACCTCCTCCTCCCGCCCGGCGATCTTGGCGGCGTACTCCCGCTCCCCATAGGCGTCCTTAAGGGCATCGGCCAGAGCCTTTTTGTCCACGGCGTCCAGGGCCGCACCGATGCGCCGGCCCATCCCAGCGGCGGCCCAGCCCAGGTGCGTTTCCAAAATCTGTCCAACGTTCATGCGGCTGGGCACGCCCAGGGGGTTCAGGACAATATCCACGGGGGTTCCGTCCTCGGTGAAGGGCATGTCCTCCACGGGCATAATTTTGGACACCACGCCCTTGTTGCCGTGCCGCCCGGCCATCTTGTCTCCCGGCTGCACCTTGCGCTTTATGGCCACGTGGACCTTGACGATCTTCATCACGCCTGGGGGGAGGTCGTCCCCGCGCTGGAGCTTGTCCACTTTGTCCTCAAAACGGGTCTTCAGGGCCGCGATGGCCTTATCAAACGCGGCGGCCAGGGCCTCCACCTCCGCCGCCACGGCGTCGTCCGCCACGGCGATTTTGCGCCACAGGGGGCGCTTCACGGCCTCCAGGGCCTCAGCGGTTATGGATTGGCCCTTTTTCAGCTTCGCGTCCTTGGGGGCGGAGGCGACCTGCTGGCCCACCAGGGCGCGCTCTAGGTGCGCATAGAACCCAGCTTCCAGGGTCCGGCGCTCCACAGCTTCGTCCTTTTGCAAGCGCTCAATCTCCGCCTGCAGGTTGGCAATGGCCCGGGCGTCCATGTCCACGCCGGAGCGGGTGAAGACGCTCACGTCCACGATGGTCCCGCTCGCGCCGGGGGGCAGGCGCAGAGAGCTGTCGCGCACGTCAGAGGCCTTCTCCCCAAATATGGCGCGCAGAAGCTTCTCTTCGGGCGTCATGGGGGTTTCGCCCTTGGGTGTCACCTTGCCAACGAGGATGTCCCCCGGCGCGACCTCGGCCCCGATGTGAACAATGCCGGCCTCATCCAGCTGGCGCAGGGCCTCTTCCCCCACGTTGGGTATGTCGCGGGTGATCTCCTCCGTGCCCAGCTTTGTGTCGCGGGCGATGGCCTCAAACTCCTCAATGTGGATGGAGGTGAAGACGTCGTCGCGCACCACACGCTCAGAGATGAGGATAGAGTCCTCAAAGTTGTACCCGTGCCAGGGCATGAAGGCCACGAGGATGTTGCGGCCCAGGGCAAGCTCCCCGTGCTGTGTGGAGGGCCCGTCGGCGATGATGTCCCCTTGTGCCACAACGTCCCCGACCTTCACGATGGGGCGCTGGTTCATGCAGGTGTCTTGGTTAGAGCGCTGGAACTTGGACAATTTATAGATGTCCACCACGGGCTCGTCGGGCCGTGTGCGCTGCGAGGCCTGGATGACAATGCGGGTGGCGTCCACCTGTGTCACGGTCCCGGCGCGGCGGGCGGTGACGGCAGCCCCGGAGTCCCGCGCGACGGTGGACTCCAGCCCTGTGCCAACAAGGGGGGCCTCTGTGCGCAAGAGGGGCACGGCCTGGCGCTGCATGTTGGAGCCCATGAGGGCGCGGTTGGCGTCGTCGTTCTCTAGGAAGGGGATAAGGGCGGCGGCGACGGAGACAATCTGCTTGGGCGAGACGTCCATGAACTCAATCTGCTCCGGCGTGGACATCAGGCTCTCACCGGACTTGCGGCATGAGATGAGGTCGTTCACAAACCTGCCCTTTTCGTCCCGCTCTGCGTTGGCCTGGGCGATGGTGTACTTGGCCTCCTCCATGGCGGACATGTAGACCACCTCGTCCGTCACGGCCCCGTCCACCACGCGGCGGTAGGGGCTTTCAATAAAGCCATAGGGGTTGATGCGCGCGAAGGTGGCCAGGGAGTTGATAAGGCCGATGTTCGGCCCCTCGGGCGTCTCAATCGGGCAGATGCGGCCATAGTGCGTGGGGTGGACGTCCCGCACCTCAAACCCTGCGCGCTCGCGCGTTAGCCCACCGGGGCCCAGAGCCGAGAGGCGCCGCTTGTGCGTGATTTCGGACAGGGGGTTGGTCTGGTCCATGAACTGGGACAGCTGCGAGGAGCCAAAGAACTCCCGCACCGCGGCTTGCGCGGGCTTGGAGTTGATCAGGTCGTGCGGCATGTAGGTGTCTATCTCCACCGAACTCATCCTCTCGCGGATGGCGCGCTCCATGCGCAAGAGGCCAATACGGACCTGGTTTTCCATCAGCTCCCCAACGCTGCGCACGCGGCGGTTGCCCAGGTTGTCTATGTCGTCCACCTCTCCCTGCCCGTCCTTCAGGCCGTGGAGGTAGCGCAGTATGGACAGGATGTCGTCCTGGGACAGGACGCGGAAGTCGTCCGGTGCGCCTAGGTCCAGGCGCGCATTCATCTTCACGCGCCCCACGGGGGAGAGATCATAGCGCTCCGGGTCAAAGAACAGGGCGTTAAACAGATTCTCCGCGCTCTCCACCGTGGGCGGCTCGCCGGGGCGCATGACGCGGTAGATGTCCATCAGGGCGGTCTCCCGCGTGAGGGACTTGTCCACCATCAGGGTATTGCGCATATAGGGGCCGATGTTCACCCCGTCTATGGCCAGGATGTGGAGCGTGTCTATGCCGTTCGCCTCAAAGGTTGCGAAGTCCTCTTCCTCCACTTCGTGTCCAGCTTCAAAGAACACCTCCCCCTTCTCCATGCACAAGACGTCCGTGGCCAGATAGCGGCCCACAATCTCCTCTTGGCCGACCAAGATCTCCTTCAGCCCCCCCTCAGCCAGCTTCCGCGCCTGGCGGGGGGTCAGCTTCTCCCCCGCCTCCGCGACGACCTTGCCCGTGGCAGCGTCCACCAGGCTATGGGTCAACTTCACGCCCTTCATGCGCTCCGGGTCAAACGCTGTGCGCCAGCCGTCCTTGTCTCGCGCATAGGCAATACGGTCATAGAACGTGGCCAAAATCTCTTCGTTGCCCATGCCCTGGATGCGCATGGGGTCAGGCGTGATGTCTTGCTCCTCGCACTGTGCGCGGTACGCCACCGTGTCCGCACTGTCCAGTGCGCGCAAAAGGGTTGTGGCCGGCAGCTTGCGCCGCCGGTCTATGCGGACGTACATAAGGTCCTTGGCATCAAACTCAAAGTCCAGCCACGAGCCGCGGTAGGGGATGACCCGCGCGGAGAACAGGTACTTGCCCGATATGTGCGTTTTGCCCCCGTCGTGGTCAAAGAACACCCCGGGGCTCCGGTGCATCTGGGACACCACCACGCGCTCCGTACCGTTCACGATGAAGGTCCCGTTGTCCGTCATCAGGGGCATGTCCACCAGGTAGACGTCCTGCTCTTTTATGTCCCGGATGGAGCGCAGACCCGTGGCCTCGTCCACGTCAAACACAGACAGGCGCAAGGTAACGCGCAGCGGGGCGGCGTAGGTCATGGAACGCCGCAGGCACTCCTCCGTGTCGTACTTTGGGGGGTCTAAGTTATAGAGCACAAAGTCAATCTCTGACCGGTCTCCGAAGTCCTTGATGGGGAAAATGGAGGTCAAGACCTCCTGCAGGCCCTGATTCTTGCGCTCTGCCGCGGGCACGTCCGCCTGCAGGAACTCCGCATAAGAGCGGCACTGCATCTCATTCAGGTTCGGCATAATCGCATCCAGAACGTCCCCAGGGCCAAAAACCCGTCGGGGGCGAGAGAGGGCATGGGGCCTCCTGGTGGGGGCGGAAAGGGTTCTGGCGGCAGATGTGGGGGGCGTCATGGCGCGGGCTCCTGCTCCTTAAAAAATCGTTTTCGTGCGCGAGCGGGGGAAAGCGCAAAACGCCGGGCCGCGCGTCGCGTCCAGCGTGCCCGAAGTATCATAAAGTGTTAAGCGCAGGCCCCCATGTGCGCCCGCTATATGGAACACGGCGCGCGGCCTGTCAACAGGTTTTTTTGTCCCCACGGGCTTGCGCCTGTCTGTGGGGCAGTGCTGCCCTGGCCGGCGCCCAAAACTGCGCGCCTGATGCGGGTATCAGCGTCCCTGCCGGCGCAGCATGCCGCGCAGGAAAGCGCCCAGGCCCAGGGCCTTGCGGGCCTCCTCGCGCAGGGTTTGATCCTCCGCGGCGCGGGCGGACGCAGCCTTCTCGCGCATGGCGTGCAAAAGTCCGGGCAAATCTTGGCCTTGCACCTGGGCAAGCTGTCCGGCCTGCAGGGCCTCCACAGCGCCCATCTCCTGCGGGTCCAGGTCGTGGTCGCAAGCCACCATCGCCTGCGCGAAGGCGAAAAACTCCCCCCGGTCTGCGGGGTCTGTTATGGCGTCAAAGGCCTCTGCTGGGTCGCGCGGGTGCGCAAGGTCCGCCCCCAAGGCCTCAGCCTGGTCCGGGGAAAACGGAACGTGCGCGAGGTAGCCCTCCACAAGGCTGCGCTCTGCGGGGTCTATGCGGCCGTCCAGGTGCGCCAGGGCCACCACGGCCCGCCACATGGCAAAGCGGCTCTCAGGTATGCCGGAGCCCTCGCCCATGTTCACGCCCCTTGGGTAATGGAGGCCAGGTCTACGCGCAGGCCGGGGCCCATGGTGGAGGACAGCGTCACCTTTTTCACGTACACGCCCTTGGCCCCGGCGGGCTTCGCGCGCAGGATGGCGTCCACGAAGGCCCGAACGTTCGCGGCCAGACGCTCGGTAGAAAAGTCGGACTTTCCCACCCCGGCGTGGATAATGCCGCCCTTCTCCGCGCGGAACTCCACCGCGCCGCCCTTGGCGGCCTTCACGGCCTCGGCCACATTCGGCGTCACGGTGCCCAGCTTCGGGTTGGGCATCAAGCCCCGTGGCCCCAGGATGCGCGCCACCCGCCCCACCAGGGCCATCATGTCCGGCGTGGCGATGCAGCGGTCAAAGGCAATCGTACCACCCTGGATGGCCTCCAGAAGGTCCTCCGCGCCCACGATGTCCGCCCCGGCCTCTCGCGCCTCGTCGGCCTTCGCGTCCCGCGCGAACACGGCCACGCGCACGTCCTTCCCCGTCCCCTCCGGGAGGGTCACCATCCCCCGGACGTTCTGGTCCGCGTGCCGCGTGTCCACGCCCAGGTTCATGGCAATCTCCACGCTCTCGTTGAGCTTGCGCTCCTTGCCCGCGTTTTTCAGCACCTCCAGAGCCTCGGGCAGGGTATACACCTTGCCTTCTTCCAGGGCCTCGCGGATCGCGGCCATTTTGCGTGCGGTTTTTGCCATCTTACTCGTCCTCCACAACCACAAGGCCCATGCTGCGCGCAGAGCCCTCAATAATCTTCATCGCTGCGTCCTCGTCAAACGCGGAGAGGTCCACGGCCTTGGCCTGCGCGATTTTGCGCACTGCGCTGCGCCGGACCTGCCCCGCCGTGGCCCGGCCCGGCGTGGACCCGCCTTTTTGCAGCTTCGCGGCCTGCTTCAGGAAGTACGACGCCGGGGGCGTTTTGGTCACAAAGTCAAAGGACTTGTCCTTGTACACTGTGATGAGCACGGGGATGGGGATGCCCTTTTGGTCCTCGGTCTTCGCGTTGAAGGCCTTGCAGAACTCCATGATGTTCACGCCCTTTTGCCCCAGGGCGGGCCCCACAGGCGGTGCCTGGGTCGCGCCCCCGCCGGTGATGGTCAGGGATATAGTCCCGATAATCTCTTTTTTCTTCTTCGGCGGTGCCATGGCTTTGTGAACCCCTTCCTCGCGTTAAGCGGAGGACCCTAGCGCCCCCCCGCACAGGATGCAAGGGGTTTATGCGGCGTGGAGCGCTCCGGCTTCTATTTCCGCTATCACCTCTTGCAGAGGTCTTACGCCATGTAGTGCGGCAGACATCTTGTCCAAGACCGCGTCTGTCTCATCTTCAGTCATGCCCCTAACAGGCGGATTTTGCCTCTCGGTATCAGCCCACTCCAAGAAGGCCCTGGCCTCCCGGCGTGTGACGGTTCGCTCTCCCGCCCTTAAGGTGTCTTCCTCTAAAACAACCTCATTCTGGCGCGCAGAGAGCACAAAAAGGCCCATCTTCCTGATGGCCTTTTGAGCGTCTGTCGGGGCTCGGCGTTCCGGGCGGAGGCCTTGCCGCCCTCGCACGGCTGCTAACTGTTCCCGTGTCAAACTTGATCGCATAGGATGGTCTCCTCCTCTCTTTCAATAAGGAGAAAATTGCCATATCCGTACCCTTTTGTCAACAAAAAAATCCGCGCTGCAGCGCAAAAAAGTGTGATGGGGCGCAAAAGGCGTATGTCTCCCGTTCTTGCGGGGGGGCCTGCGCGGGCCGCGCTTCTTTGGCGCGGAACCGGCCCCAAAATGGTGACTGGGCGGCGGCGCTGCGGTATCTGGGCGGTGGCGCTGCGGTAGCACGGGGGTATCTGGGCGGTGGCTGGGCGGCAGCACGGCGGTGGCATGTTTTTGTGGTGTGCACCGACCCTTTCCCCTGATAATACACGATTTTTCGGCGCTCTGGGGCGAAAATTGTGCTGCGGTGCGGCATAGAATCGGGCGGGCCTAGGCCGCGTCCATAAACGCGAAGGACTCCTGCAGGTCCACGGAGACGAGGGCCGAAACGCCCCGTTCGGCCATGGTGACGCCGTAGAGCCTATCCATCCGCGCCATGGTCAGGCGGTGGTGTGTTATGACCAGGAAGCGCGTCTGGGTGCGCCGGGCGATCTCCTCCAAAAGGCCGCACATGCGCTCCACGTTCGCGTCGTCCAGGGCGGCGTCTATCTCGTCCAGGACGCACAGGGGCGCGGGCTGGGCCAGGAACATGGCCATGATGAGGGCGATGGAGGCCAGGGTCTGCTCCCCCCCGGACAGGAGGGTGAGGGACTGTAAGGTCTTGCCCGGCGGCTGCGCAAGGACGTCCAGCCCGGCCTCCAGAGGGTCGTCGCCGATGAGGGCCAGGCGCGCCTGGCCGCCGCCGAACAGGCGGGTGAAGAGGCGCTGGAAGTGCGCGTCCACGGCGCGGAATGCGGCCAGAAGGCGGCCCCTGGCCTCTTTGTTGATCTTGCGTATGGCAGACTGCAGCTCCGCCACCGCCTGGGTCAGGTCCCCCTCCTCTGCGGCCAGGGCCTCAACCTCCGCCGCCAGGGCCGCGCCCTCCGCCTCAGCCTGCAGATTCACGGGGCCTAGGGCCTCCCGCTCTCGGGAACGCCGCGCGAGGCGCGCGGTCAGCGTGTCCACGCTCTCTGCCTGCTGCACTGGGCCCAGGGCTTCGGGCCCTCGCCCGAACTTGCCCTCAATGGCCCTTGCTGCGGCTGCCCTTTGCTGCGCCAGGGAGGCATGGTTCGCTGCGGCGACGGCGCGGCGCTCGCGTAAGGTCCCTATGGCCTCCTCCTCCGCCTTAAGGCGCGCGGCGGCCTGGGCCCCTGCGGCCTCCTCGGCCTCCAGCTGCGCCCGCGCGTGGGCGTGGGCGACCTTCGCTGCCTCTAGGGCGCTTTCCAGCGCGGCCGTGGCCTCCGGCGCGTCCGGCGGGTCCGCCACAAGAACCTCCAGCGCTGTGGCCTGCTCGGCCTCCCGCGCGGCCAGGGCCTCCAGACGCCCACGAGCACGGATGGCCTGGTTGGTCAGGCGCACGCGCTCGTCCGCAGCGGCCTGGGCGCGCGCCCGCCGACCGGCCGCGGCCTGAGCCAGGCGGCTGGCCGCATCCTGCGCGGCACGTGCCCTATCGCGCGCCTGCTGCACTGCATCGTGCGCTGCGGCCAGAGTCTGCTCCGCCTCTGCCTCCGCAGCGCGCGCGGCGGCCAGGGCCTCCTCGTCCCTGGCCACAGAGTCCTCCAGTACAGCCATCTGCGCCCGCGCCTCCTCCAACGTGGCCTTGGCGCGCGTGCGGTCCGCCTCCTGTCTTGCTGCAGCCTCCCGCGCTGCGGCCAGAGCCACCCGCTTTTGCGCAACTTCCTGTTCCGCCCCCCGGCGGACGGCCTCCAAGGCCTGCTCGGCCTTCCGCGCCTGTGCGATCCCGGCCTTTGCTGCGGCCAGAGCCTGCTCCGCCTCCGCGTGGTCCCTCTCCCGCCCCGGGCGCTGCGCCTGGAGGGCGGCGAGGCGACCCCGCTGTGCCAGCTTGGCGGCCTCGTCCGTGCTGCGCGCGCCGGGGTGGGCTGTGTAGCCGTCCCAGCGGACCACGCCCCCCTCCGCTGTCACCAGGCACTGGCCGGGGCGCAAGCGCGGGGCCAGGGCCTGGGCGGTACTCATGTCCGCCACCACGCCCGCAGCGGCAAGGGCCTGGGCCAGAGCGGGGGGTGGTTCCTGCAGATACGCGACCAGGGGACGGGCCCCGTCTGGAAGAGCCGGCGGAGGGATGTCCGGTACAGCGTCTGCGGGTGCCCAGAAGGCCAAGTCTTGCGTGTTGAGGGAGGCCACAAGTCCCTCCCCCAGCGCGGCGGCGAGGGCGGCCTCTGCGCCCGGCTCTATAGCCAGCGTGTGGGCCACGGCGTCTGGGCTCTCCTCCCTTGCCCCGGAAACGAGGGGTGCCAGGGCCTCCACCTCGCACACCAGGGCCACCGCCGCCCGCTCCGCGGCGACTGCCCGGTCCTGCGCGTCCTGCACCTCACGCGTGAGGGCCGCAGTCTGTGCCGCAAGGGCAGGCGCCTGGGCCACGGCCTCCGCCAGAGTCCTCTCCGCCGCAGCAATGTCAGCCTCCAGGGCCTGTGTGCCTTCTCCGTGCTCGGAGGGCGGCAATGCCGCAGCACCCGGAGACCCATTGCGGGGAAACACGCCCTGGAGAGCCTCCCAGGCCGCGCGCGCCTGGGCCACGCGGGCGTCCAGCGTCTCCTTGTGACGCGCGGCGTCTCTCAGACGGCGCTCCGCAGACCCGCGCTCCGCCCGTGCCTCGCTTGCCGCGGACAGCGCAGCCTCATGCACCCTGCCGGCATCCGCCGCCACGGACTCCAGAGCCCCGGCCTCCGCGGACGCGGCAGACACGTCCTCTTCGCTCACCTCCGGTGCGGCCTCCGCCTCCTCCGACAGAGCCCGGAGCCGCGCCTCGGCCTCGGCCAGTGCCGCCTGCTCGTGCGCCGCGTCCGCCCGCGTCTGGTCCAGAAGGCCCCGCCCCGCCGCCACGTCCCGCGCGTGCCGGGTCCCTGCGGCCTCCAGCACGTCCAGGTCCAACCGTGCGCGCTCCGCCCGGCTCCCAGCCTCCATCTCCACCGTCCGCAGAGACCTTTGCCGTCCTGCAGAAGCCTCCGCCACGCGCCCGGCCTCGGCCGCTGCGGCCATGCGGGCCGCCAGAGCCTTCTCCGCCGCTCTTTGCTCCTGCTCCGCATCCTCAAGGCGAAGGGCCAGGTCTTCCCAAGTGGCCAGGGCGATGGACACCTCCAGGGACCGTATCTCCTCCGAGAGGGCGCGGTAGCGCGCGGCCTGTTTCGCGGCCTTTGCCAAGGCCTCGGCGCGCCCACGCATATCGGCCAGGCGCTGCGCAACCTGCGCCAGGTTCCCCTCCGCTGCGGTCAGGCGCTGCGCAGCCTCCCCGCGACGGGCATGCAGGCCCGCCACCCCCGCAGCCTCTTCCAGGATCTGCCGCCGCTCGTGCGGCTTGACGGTCATCATACGGGCGATGTGTCCCTGCGAAACCAGGGCCGGGGAGGCTGCGCCGCTTGTGGAATCTGCGAACAAAACGTGGACGTCCCGGGCGCGCACCGGGCGGCCGTTTATACGGAAGGCAGAGCCCTGCCCCCGGGCGATGGCGCGGGAGACCTCTATGGTTTCAGACGCGGTCCACGGGGCCGGGGCGTCTGCGCCGGCGTTGTCCAGGGTCAGCGTGACATGGGCCATCTCCCGCGCCGCGCGGGAGGCCGTGCCGGCGAAGATCACGTCCTCCATCTCCGTGCCGCGCATTTTGCGGGCGGAGGACTCCCCCATGACCCAGCGCAGGGCCTCCAGGATGTTGGACTTTCCGCAGCCGTTCGGCCCCACGATGCCCGTCAGGCCCGGCGCGATGTCCAGGTCCGTCTGGTCCGCGAAGGACTTAAAGCCCCGAAGGCGCAGGCGGGTGAAGCCGAGCATGGGGGTGTTCTAGCCCCTTTTGCGGGGGTTGTGCACCGGCCCGCCGGAATGACCCACACCGGAAAGAGGCCCCCTACCCGGCGCTGTCCTCTGCGGTGCCGGGCGCAAGCGCCGCTGCGATGGCCCCGGCCAGGGCCCCTGCATCCCGCTCCGCGCCGCCTCCGGCCCAGGCGGCCCGGAAGTCCGCAGGGCCCAGGGCCTCATCGGGCACCAGGTGAACGCCCAAAGGGGCCAGGGCGGGCAGGTGGTCCGGGTGAACGTGGAGCGTGACCTCCCCCACGTGCGGGCCGAGATCGGTCAGGGCGGCCTCCATCGCTGCTTGTATCTCAGCAAGGCCCCCGGCCGCCGCAAGGGCAGGGAAAGTCCTGGAAAAGGCGGCAATGGCCACCCGCACCGCAGCAGACTCGTACAGCGCGGCGCGCCCTGCCTCACTCTCCACCAAGACCGAGAGCGCCGTCCGCGCGGCCTCCAAGGCCTGGGACGCGGCCTGGGCCTCCGTGGTGCGAAGCTCTTCCAGAGCCTCCGCCCGGCCCTGCGCAACCCCCTCAGCACGGGCGGCGGCCAGCTCTTCCTCACTGAACGTGGGCGGCGGCGAATGCGCAACGTCCTGCGTGAGAAGCTCATCGCAGGGCGCTTCATCCGCCTCAAAGGAGTGGACATCAAACAAAAACTTGCGGGCGGTTGCTGCGGGCATTTTTTTCCTCACGCTGTATTCTTAAAAAGATCTCCGTGAAAATGGCCATCTTCTGAGGGACGACGTCCATATTTCTACAGGGTCTCCGCGCCTGGCGGATTCATAAATGCGCTCAAGAGCCTGCAAATGCTCAGGCTCTTTATTAATAAGGGCAATCCAGGCGCAGGAATCCCAGTATACTTTGTGTATATCAGTCAATGTGTCCGTCCCTCACGTTGTCTATATATTCAGGGACAGACATACTACGAGTGAAGTCCTTTACAAATATTTTTTCTATAGGAACTTCGCGGGCATGGACCTCCTCCAGGTTTTGCACCTCTATTTCCTTAATTTTTCCATCCGGCTTATAGAATATTAGTCCATGCACAACAACGCGCCTGTCTTCCCATGCCTCTCTCCAGGAATGGTTCTTTCCTAGCCTATCAGCCAAACTCTGATCTTTTACAATGCAGGTGATGTCCCTTTTGTCCAAAATATCTTTGAGATTAAAGGACGGATTTTTATAGTAGGTTCCCACAGAGGAAATGTACCCCTCTCGCACTCCATATGCGATGTGTGCGAGATTCTTGGGGCATAGCGCGTCCAGGTTTTGCAGGGCACGGGCCGCGAAGTCCTGGGAGAAAACCAGGGGCTCTGCGCCTGGGCAGGAAATCTGCGTGGACCGCATACCTTTACTTGTCAGAACGTTCCGATAGGCGGGGCAGGATCTGATCCATGCGGGCGGGCGCGGTGCATGGGCGGCGCGGGCATACTCTCCGACCGCACGGGGGGCCAGCTGTGGTGCGTTCAGGGCATGGGCCTCCATGCTCAACGGGCTGTTCATATGTGCAGCGCCGAGGCCCCATTGAATCTTGGTCCCCTCTTCCAAGAACTGCGCCGCTGCGCCTAGAACCTTGAAATGGTCTAGAATGTGTTGCAGCCCCTCCTCCAGAAGCCAAGGCCCAGCGGGCTCAACAACAATAGTGACGATCCCAGACATGGGCCTATCCTACCCCCTCGGCCAGGAGTCTGTCCAGGCTCTGGGCCATGATCTGCCGGGCGAGTTCCGAGCTGGTGCGGTCATAGACTCCAACGGCGGTGGCCATGTCCTGAAGGTTTGCGAGTTGCCCCAGGCTCCGGACTGTGTTGGTCAAAAGATAAAAAGACAGAAAGTCTGTCCGCCCGACTCCGGCTGCGCGGCAGACGATGGCCAGGGCCCGCGCCTTCTTTTGGTGCAGGACTTCGCTCACCACCGGCGGCTCCAAACCGCAGTATGTGGACATCTGGGCCACAAAGGAGGGATTCTGACCGCGCCGAAGGGTGGAGAGCATCAGCTGGACTGTCAAAAGGCCTTTTTGCCTGAACTCCGACGCCGCGCGGATCATGGCCTGGGTGGGCAAAACTCTGTGTTCTGTGGTCTGGGCCTCGCCGGACGCAGACCGAGACTCGGCCTCTTGCGCGCTGTCCACAAACTCCAAAACAACGTCATCTAGCGTGTCCAAAAGGTCCTGCGTGTCCACCTCGTAGTTTCGCAAGATGAACTTCTTGAGTGTCGCGCCGACGTGACGGTAAAGCTGGGATGCCACGGTGTCCGGGATTTCACTCCGCCGCAAAAGGGGCTGGGCCAAAGTCTCTGAACCCTTGGCCATTTCGGCCAAGACGCTGATGGCATGCGCGGGCAGAGTTATGGTGATGTTCTCGGCTAGGACCGTTGCAGTTCCATAATCCCGTGTGTCCGCCAGGCGGTTGATGATGACCTCTGAGAGGCCCCGGCGAGAGGCGATGGTTTCCCAGTGCCCAGGACCCTTGTTAGATATTATGTCTATGAGTTGTACATCCCCCAGGACCGGACTGTCCCGCAAGACGGGCCTGGCGACGGCGATCTCATCGTTGGCCATCTGCATGACCAAGCGCACGGGGACCCCGTCTAAGGCCGAGAGGCGCTCTGCGATTGCGCGGCGCAGGTCTACCGCTGCCTGCTTGGTCAGGATGATGAGGACGTCGGCAACCATCTCCCGCTCCTGCCCGGTCAGCTCCAAGGTCATAAGATCACTGACAAGGACCATGATATCCACACGGGCCAGCGGGTCCCGGGAGTCGCGATACAAGGCGCACGCCGCGTTCAGGCGGGCCAGAACCGGGGCCATATCCTTGGGTATGTTCTGGAAGGTCGAGTGCTCCACGCGCTGTCCCCCTGATCCAAAAAATCCAGACTACATCAGGGCGCGCCGCAATGCAACTTTAAGTTTTGGAACCCGTTCTGTGTATGCCCTTTGTCCTGGGCTTGCGGGACCTTGTTTCAAAAAGGCATAAATTAAAGTACAACTCTGGCTTCGCCCACCCAAGAAGGCTCGTGAAGGCTCGGTCTTTTGGGGATCTTCGCGGATTTGACGCAAATTTTAGAGTTCGTAAACCTTTGGGTCATAAACTAGGGGTTAGAGTATGGACCACAACAGCAAAGACACCCGGGCCATGGACACCCAGGCAACTGCCCTCTCTCCAACGCTTTCCGCCCGCTCTCCCTGGGCCCCGCGCGCACGGCCCGGTCTTGGGTCAGAGCTCCTCTTTGGTGCCCTAGAGGAGCAAAACGGGGGCTACCTCCTGGCCGTGGGCATAGATCGTCTGGGGTTTTTTAACGAGACCCTGGGAACAGCCGTGACGGACGACCTCATCGCCGGGACGGGTCGGCGCCTACGCCACCTCTTAGGCTCCACAGCTGCCGTCCAGCGTGTGGGGGGAGACGTGTTTGCGGTGGTGGTGCCTGGTGCTCCCCCCAGCGAGATGCCCGCCATAGCGGCCCACATCCTAAACAGCTTCCAGGACGCCCCCATGTCTGCGGGAAAGGGCCTGGTGCGAGTGAGCGTGTCCATCGGTGGCGCCCCCCATGAGCAGGGAGTGGATGAGGCCCTTTTGCTCTCCCGCGCAGAGTCTGCCCTCCGCACAGCCAAAGACGCGGGCCGGGGCCGCTTCGCCCCTTACACCGCCACCCGTGCGCAAACTGAGGCCTATGGACACATGATCGCGACCGGGGATGCCTTCCTCAGGGCCCTCAAATCCCGTCGGCTGGGCCTGGCCTTTCAGAAGGTCGTGGACTCCCGCACGGGCCGGGTGTCCTTCCATGAGTGTCTCATCCGCCTTGTGGGAGAAAACGGGCGCGTACACCGGGCGGCGGAGTTCATGCCCGCTGTAGAGGAATTGGGCCTTGTGCGGATGCTGGACCAAGCCGCAATCGCCATGGTGATACGAGAGCTGGCAGCCTTCCCGGACCTCGTCTTGTCTGCAAACGTATCGCACGATTCCCTCGCGGACATGACGTGGATCCGGGGCGTGGTGTCGGCCCTCAGAGACCGGCCCGACGTAGCGCGCCGCCTGGTGGTTGAGATCACCGAAAGCGCGGTGATGCGCGACCCAGCGCAGACGCAGCGGCTTGTGCGGACCCTGAAGGACCTGGGCTGCCGTGTGGCCTTGGACGACTTTGGGGCCGGCTACACGGCCTTCACGCAGATTCAAAACCTTCAGGTGGATATCGTAAAGATTGACCAGTCCTTTGTCCGCCGTATGCGCGAGGAGGGAGGGCACCTGTTCATCCGGGCCCTACAAACACTGGCAGACGGCATAGCCGTGGAAACCGTGGGCGAGGGGGCAGAGACCGCTGAGGAGGCCGCAACCCTGGCCCGCGACGGCGTCCGGCATATCCAGGGCTATGTCCACGGGATGCCAGCCATGGAGCGCCTCTGGCTCCCGCCCGGGCATGTCCACCGGCGCTTCATGGATGGTATCGCGGCGTAGAAGTCGGTTTAGGCCGAACGCCCCTACTGGCAGGGCAAGCCGTGCTGCCTAGACCCCCTCTTCCACCCGCACCTTAAACCGGGAGACTTGGAGAGCGGCCACAATTTCCCGCACATGGTCGCGGTCGCGGGCCTCTATCACAATGTCCAGCTCTGCCTGCTTCAGAGGCACCGCCTGCATCATCCGCTGGTGGATGACCTCAATCACATTCGCCCCCGCCTCGGCCAAAAGGCGCGATATGCCCGCAAGCTGCCCCGGCGTGTCGTCTATGGCGAAGGTCAGGCGCGCGATGCGCCCCTCGCGGACCATGCCCCGCAGGATGAGCGTGGACAGCAGGCGGGAGTCTATGTTCCCCCCGCACAAGATGAGGGCCGTTTGCTTCCCGCAGAACGCTTTGGGGTTTTGTGCGATGACGGCGAGCCCGGCCCCGGCTGCGCCCTCAGCCACCAGTTTTTCCGCCGACAACAGGTCAAAAATCGCCCGCTCTATCGCGGCCTCCCCCGCTGACTCCACCCGGTCCACAAGGCGGGCGATAACCTCCAGGTTCCCCGCGTCCGGGGCCCGGACCGCGATCCCCTCGGCCAGGGTCGCCCCCCCGGCCACGGGCCCGTCGTCCCCGTCCATGAACGCCTTCGCCGCAGCGTAGGACTCTGCCTGTGCGCCCACAACCTCTACCGCCGGGTTCACGCCCTTGATCGCCGTGGCAACCCCGGCGATAAGGCCTCCGCCCCCCACGGGGACAACCACGGACTGCACCCCTGGCAGCTGCTCCATAAGCTCCAGGCCCAAGGTCCCCTGGCCCGCCACAACGGCGGCGTCAGCAAACGGATGGACGAAGGTCAGCCCCTCGGCAGCGGCCAAGCGGTGGGCCTCGCCCACGGACTCGTCAAAGTCCGCGCCGTGGAGGACCACGCGGGCCCCCAGCTCTTGCGTGCGCTGGACCTTGTTGAACGGGGTGGGCCGGGGCATCACGATGACAGCGGGTATGCCCAGGCGCGCCGCGTGAAAGGCCAGGCCTTGGGCGTGATTGCCTGCAGAGCACGCGATAACTCCCGCCGCGCGCTGCGCTGCGCTCAAGGTCAAGAGCTTGTTCAGGGCCCCACGGGCCTTGAAGGCGTTGGTGTGCTGGAGATTTTCCAGCTTTAGGTACAGGTCAACGCCCAGATGGAGGGACAGGCGGTTGGCCCGCACCACAGGCGTGCACACGACCTGCCCCTCCAGGGCGCGCGCAGCGTCTTGGATGTCCCGAAGCGTCACGGCCATGAGGCCTTATAGCGCAGGCGCTGGGCCCCTGTCATCCCGGACGCGCCGGCCCTACTGCTGCTCCGCCGGGCCTGCCTCGGCCTCCGCGTCTTCCTCCTCGGGGGGGAACCAGTGCGCCCGCGCGGCCATGATAACGGCGTTGGCCTCGTCCCCAGTCAGGACGTCCTGGGCCTCCTCCCCCTCGCCCTCGCGCAGCATCTCGCGCAACTCGTCCCCCGCGAGGTCCGCGAGATCGTCCAGGGTCTTTAGTCCCTGCTCGCCCAGGCGGATGATCTGGTCCTCCGTGAGACCCCCGTCAAAGGCGATGAGGTCCTCGGCCAGGCCCAGGGCCGCGCGTTTCTCTGCGCGCTCCTTGGCCTTTGCCTCCAGCCATGTGGCGGCGCGGTTCTGCAGCTCTGTGGCGATGTCCTCGTCAAAGCCCTCAATCCCGCACAGCTCGGCCAGGGTGGTCTCAGCCACGTCCTCCACACTCGTGAAACCTTCCACAACAAGGAGTTGCGCCAGGACGTCGTCCACGTCCAGAGCCTCCATGAACAGGGCAGAGCGCTGGGCCATCTCGGCCTGACGGCGCTCGCTCTCCTCGGCCTCAGTCATGAGATCAATGTCCCAGCCCGAGAGCATGGACGCCAGGCGCACGTTCTGCCCCCGCCGCCCGATGGCCAGGGAGAGCTGGTCTTCGGGCACGACGACGTCCATGCGCCGGGTTTGTTCATCCAAGACGACCTTGGTCACCACTGCGGGTTGGAGGGCGTGGACGATGAAGGTGGCGATGTCCTGCGTCCAGGGAATGATGTCTATTTTTTCCCCACCCAACTCCCCAACCACTGCCTGCACGCGGGAGCCGCGCATGCCCACGCAGGCCCCAACGGGGTCAATGGCGTAATCGTGCGAAAGCACCGCGATCTTGGCCCGACTGCCAGGGTCGCGGGCCACGCCCTTGATCTCTATGATCCCGTCGTAGATTTCGGGAACCTCCTGCATAAACAGCTTGGCCAGGAACTCCGGGTGCGTGCGGGACAGGAAGATCTGTGGTCCGCGCAACTCCTCCCGCACGTCGTAGATGACGGCGCGGACGCGGTCGCCGATGTTCAGGAACTCACGCGGGATGTTTTCATCGCGGCGCAGCAGTGCCTCCGCCTTGCCCTGCGCGATATCCACCGTGGCGTTGCCATACTCTATGCGCTTGACCACGCCCGAGACAATCTCGCCCACGCGGTCCTTGAACTCTGCGTACTGCTTGGCGCGCTCTGCGTCGCGGATTGTTTGGATGATGGTCTGCTTGGCCGCGCCTGCGGCGATACGGCCAAAGTCCATGGGCGGCAGGTCGTCCACGATAAACTCCCCCGCCTGGGCGTCACCCTTGATGCGCCGAGCCTGCTCTATTGTGATCTGAGCCGTATCGTTTTCTATGTCCGCCGGGTCGGCCATGACCTCCCGGTATCTTTTCAATACGAACCGGCCCGTTTTTCTGTCCAGGGTCGCGCGGATGTCGTGGTCTTGGCCATACTTCGCCCTGGCGGCTCGGACCACAGCCTTCTCCGCCGCTGCGATGAAGATGGCGGGGTCCAGACCCTTCTCCCGCGCACCGGTTTCAATGTTTTGCAGAAGTTCCATGGTGTGTCTCCTTTTTTCTACAATTCTAGTGGGTATTCAGAAGGTCTTCCCTCTTTCTTGCAAGCGTAAAGACCGCGGAATTGGACCAGCGGTCCAGTTCTTTCGCGTCGTGCGCAAGAAGGAAAACGGGCTCCTTAAAAAAACGATGGGACTCTTCCTGCTCCGCAGTGAACCAGGCCACGCCTACCTCAAAACCCGCGGCCATGAACCGGTTTACAACATCAAGCCCGTAAATGCGCTTATGGTCCCAACCGCAAATTTCCTCCACCTGATCTTTTGGCATACCCTCTGGAGGGTCCCAGCTCTCAAGGCGGTTGTCTGGCACGGGGATTGTAAAGATCGCCAGACCGTTTGCGTCTAAGACGCGCGCGCATTCTTTGAGCGCCCGCATGTCATCGGGGACATGCTCGAGAACGTGATTGCACACGATCAGATCGAAGCTTTTGTCCGGGAAGCGGATGTCTGTTATGTCTACGATCGCGTTGGCGTTGGGCCGCTTGAGGATGTCCCCCCCGACATAGCGCGGGTTGGAGCGCAGGCGCTTAAAAAGCCACCACTCCGGGGCGAAGTGCATGATGCGCAGGGCCCCAAGATCGAGGTCGAGAACGTCAAGCATGAGGGCTATCTGCCGGTCGCGTGGGCGAGAGGCGCAGTTGGGACAACGAAACTCCCGCACGCTGCGGCGCTTTGCTGAGACAAACAGACCGCGATACCCGCAGCAGGGGCATGTCCTGGCCTTGCGCTTTTGGAAGTGCTGCGCAGGGTCTCGCCACGTACCGCGCAGCCACTCCTTGTAGTACGTGAAGGATCTCATACCTTTTCCTTTGTCTTGTGGGGGGCTGCTCCGGCATTTGCCACCAATTTCGCTCTGGCAATGGCGGTGAGCGGAATGTCGGCCTTCCAGCCCTCTATCTCCAGGCGCATCGCGGTGCCGTCCTCTGTCAGGCCCGCCAGAACACCGCGGAAGCGTTTTTGCCCCTCTTTATCCAGCGCGTCCAACTCTATCTTCGCCTCACGACCGGCGAAATCCACAAAATCCTGGGCCTTGGTTAGGGGCCGGTCCGCACCGGGGGAAGAGACCTCCAAGCGCACATTCACCCTCGCGGCAGCCAGGACCGGGGCCAGGGCCCGGTGCAGCGCGGCGCAGTCCTCTATGCCCAGGTTGCGCGTGACCGGATCCTCAGCCAGGATCTGCGCCACACCAGACCCCACCCGCACGGCCACCAGGGCGCGCCCAGCCTCGGCCACGACTGGCCTGGCAAGCGCTGCGATGTTTTCCTCCAAGGGCGTTGTCTTCATGGCCAAACAAAAAGGGCGGGCCCCGGTCACCCGAAGCCCACCCTATGCAAACATACACAGGATGATTTGTCGTTAAGACACACAGTAGACTTATCTGGAGCCGAACGCAAGGGCACCCCCGGGTCAAAACGGAAAAACAATGTCATAGAGCTGCTGGCCATAGCGAGGCTGCTGGATGTCGGTGATGTGCCCCTGGCCGCCATAGACAATGCGGGCCTCGGCGATTTGCTCGTAAGAAATGGTGTTTCCGGTGGAGATGTCCTCGGGCCGGATGACCCCGTCGATCTCCAGGACGCGCTTCTCAAAGTTCACAAGAACCTCCTGCCGTCCGTGGATAACCATGTTCCCGTTGGGCAAGATTTGTGTGATGAGCGCCGCCATTTTTAGCTTTATGTCCTCCTCCCGCTCCACGGAGCCGTCCCCCGCTGTGGTGCTGGTGGAGCCGAAGCCGATGAGGCTGGCCGGGTCCACCGCATCTGGCAGGACCTTCCCCACCTGGGTCTCTAAGCCCAAAAAACTCTCAAAGCCTGCGTTGTCGTCGCTTGTGCGGGTGCGCTCGGTTTTGTTGTCCAGCGTGGCTTCATCCTTGATGTCTATCAGGACGGTCAGAATGTCCCCCACGTTGCTCGCCCTTTGGTCTTTGAAAAAGGTAGAGCGCCCCGAGGCCCACAGGGAGTTTTTCTCCCGGGCCGCATAGGACGGCGTGGGCATGGGCATGGTGACAGGGCGGTAGTTCGGACGCTGGACCGGGTTTTCTATGGGCGTTATGGGCGGGGGCTTGCCGATATTCTTGATCTTCTCCGCCGTGGAGGTGCAGGCGACAAGGGCCAGGACCAGGGGAAGGATAAGCAGCGCACGCATGGGTCAGGTCTCCTTCAGGCCGAGGGTGACGATAAGGGCGTGGTGGTCGGAGCCCAGGGCGGGCCCGACCGTGCGCTCCAGGATCACGAGGTCTGGGCTGTGCAGCACGTGGTCAATGGGCAGGTGCATGAAGTGCGGTAGCCACGCTGGCCAGGTTGGGTTTTGGAGAATCCCTCCGGCCTGGTGGAGCAGGCCGGAGGCCGACAGGAGGTCCCAGAAGGCCGGGCTGTAGGGCGTTGTGTTCCAGTCTCCCACAAAAACCGTGCGGGGTGCTGCGTCCGCAGCAATTGTGCGGGCCGCGGCAGCCAACTCCGCATCGCGCTGGGCCTGAAGGCTGCGGCCCATTGGGGGAACAGTATGCAGGGCATACAGGGTCAGGGGTTCGCTGGGTAAAGTCACCTGACGGTCAGGTTGAGACGCTTTATAACCTGAATACAAGGTTAGAGGCTCGCCAGGCAGAGTCACTTGTACGCGCAGCATGAAGGTGTCAAAGCGCGGGCCTGAGATTGGGATTTCCTGTATCTCCGTAAGCGGATGACGGGACAACACGACCATCCCGAAGGCATGAGGCCGGGGCGCTTGCACTTGGTGTGGGTAGCAGTCGGCGCGCAAGGACTCGGCCATGTCCACGGTGCGGGCGGTGGCCTCCTGGATCACCACGACGTCGTGCTCCGTGCAGTGGGTTCGGAGCCACGGCTCCACCTGGGCCTCGTTTTTGGTCTGCGTGGCGGTGTTGTACTGCACCACGCGCACGAAGGGCGCCCCCGCCAGGGGGCCAAAGCGCCAGGGGTCCTCAAGGGGCGTGCGCATCTGAACCAGGACAAGGATGGCCAGGCCCAGGGCGGCCACGGCGTACCGCCAGCGCCCGGCGATGAGGAGGGCGGGCGCCAGGGCCGCCAGGGCGATGAGGGCGTGGCCCAGGAAATGGCTGGCCAGCTCAAAGGGCCACCCAAGACGGGCGCACTGCGCGGCCGCCAGGCCCCCGGCCACGACCCAGAACTGCCACACCATGCCCTGGGACAACCGGCTCAAGCTCTGCAGTGTGACCTTCTCCATTTACCTACAGCCCCCCCACACTCACCGCGCGGTCACCCGTGACGCGGGCGTCCAGGGAGCGGCCTGATGCGCTGTTCACAACGCGCACGACGTCTCCCTTTGCCCCGTTCTCCAGGGCCCTGCCCAGGGCCGTCAGTTCCAAGGTTCCGTCGCGCAGAACAATGGTGACGCTCTCCCCCCGCTTAACCAGGCGCGGCGGGGCGACATCGCTGGCGCGCAGGGGCGCACCGGGCTGCAGGGCGCGCCGCGCGGTCATGCCGGCAACGCTTTCGGCCTCCAAAAGTGTGTCTCGCTGTAAGGACCTAGAGGGCAAGCGCAAGGTGGTCAGGTCCCCCGGGCCTATGCGCGTGCCGGCCTGTATGCCCCGGATTAGGGCGGGGATCGCCACCACGGGCTCCACCTGGCCCTGCACTTTCCAGGCCTCCCCCCCGGCCTGTATGTGTGCGGAGAAATGCCCGCGCCCAGGATCATAAGACAGCGCCGCCACCCGCAGCGCAGGCGGTGGGCCGTGGCCGGCAAGGACCAGACGCGGCGGCCCTGCGGCATAGTCCAGGACGAAATCCGCCGGTGCCCCGCGCGCGCGCAGCGCGGGGTCCAGGGCGGCCTCTATGGCCTGCGCGCCTATGACGGTCGCAGGGTTGGTCAGGACCACCTGCTCTGCCCCTGTGGTTGGCCGCCAGGACAGGCCCAATGCTCGCGCAATCCGCAGCAGATCTGAGGCGGGCAGGGTGAGCGCGTCCCCCGGCTCCGGCGCGGGCGCGAGGTAGAATGCCGCGTCTGTAGCCCCCAGGCCGGTGAATACGTCCCCCGCCGTGACGCTCGGGCCCGTAAGGGCCACCGGTGCGCCCATGCGGGGCGTCGGCATCGCCAGGGCCGGGGCGGCAACCAAGAGTACGCAGAGGAACAGAACGTTGTGCATGCGCCTACCTCAACTGGCTCGTGGTTTGCATCATCTCGCCCGCCGTGGAGACGACCTGGGAGTTCATCTCATACGCCCGCTGCGCAGTGATGAGGTTGGTGATCTCCTCCACCGCATTCACGTTAGACTGCTCCAGTGCGCCCTGCAGGATGCGCGCGAAGTTCTCCTCATTCGGCACCCCGGTTGTGGGTGTGCCCGAGGCGTTTGTCTCCACCAAGAGGTTGTTCCCAATCGCCTCCAATCCTGGGGGATTGATGAAGGTGGCCAGCTCCAGCTGTCCCAGGTTTTGCAGTGCAGCCTGGCCCCGGATTTTAACCCAGACCTCCCCGCTCTCGTTGATGTCAATGTTCACCGCGTTGTCCGGAACCGTGATGCCCGGCTGAAGGAGGTGTCCCTGGATCGTCACCATCTCCCCGTTCTCGTTCACCTGGAAGGTGCCGTCCCGGGTATAGGCCGTTCTCCCGTCGGGGAGGTCTATCTGGAAAAATCCGTCCCCGATAAGTGCCAGGTCCATCTCGCTCTCCGTACGCTTCACCGGCCCCTGCTCGTGCAGGCGGTAAACCGCCCCAGGGCGCACGCCCAGCCCCAGCTGCATCCCCGAGGGAGAGAGAGTCCCCGCGTCTGATGTGGGCATGCCGGGCTGGTCCACAGTCTGATAGAGCAGATCCACAAAGGCCGGGCTCCGTTGCTTGAAGCCCGTTGTCGTCATGTTCGCAAGGTTATTCGCCGTCACCTCAACGTGCATCTGCTGCGCCAGCATCCCCGTAGCTCCGATGTCCAGTGCGCGCATCTTGTGTGCCTCCTATACCTTTGCCAACTTCTCTATCGCGCCGCGCAGCCGGTCGTTCTCGGCCTGTAGTAGGCGCTGCATGGACTGATAGCTCCGCAAAATCTCCACCATGCCCGTCATCTCCACCACCGGCTCTACGTTGGAAGACTCCACAACACCGCTGGCCACGCGGCTGACTGCGCCCTCCTGCGGGGCCTGGTCTGTGACAGCCAGTCCGTTTCCTATGGGGGTAAGAGCCGCCGGGTCTGTGAACTCCACAACCGAAAGCTGGGCAACCCTGGCGCCGTCTGCGGAGATCACGCCCCGTCCGTCTATAGACACGCTCTGCGCGCCTGCGGGCAGGGTTATAGCCCCCCCGCCCTGGGACAAGACCGATGCCCCGCCCGCAGTGAGCAGGGCACCGTCCGGGCCACGCTGAAACTCCCCGGCCTTGGTGTAGGCCACCTGGCCCGAAGGCGCGCGTGCGGCAAAAAAGCCCGGGCCCACCACAGCCGCGTGCAGAGGAGAGCCCGTGCGCCGCAGCGCCCCCGTGCGCATGTCCTTATAGTCCCCGGCCTGGGACACAAACGACGACGCCTCCCCTGGGCCTGTGGCCGTGAGCGCCTCACGGAACAGGGGGTGCGCGGCGCGGAACCCCGGCGTGGACATGTTCGCAACATTGTGCGCCGTGGCGTCCATCGCGCGGCGCAGGGCCACCTGCCGCGAAAGTGCTATGTAGATACTGTTCTCCATCGCCCCCAGGGGGGCTGCAAGGAGTGTGCCAGTCCTCTCTGTCAGGGGGGTGGTACGGGTGGCCGGGCTCGAACCGGCACGGCCTTGCGGCCACCAGATTTTGAGTCTGGCGCGTCTACCGATTCCGCCACACCCGCTTCGCGGCCCAGTATCGCAGGCCCGCGCCGCCGCGTCCAGCGCGGACGTCTGCCCCTGCCCTGCTGGGTCAGCCGCTCTTCCCCCCACAATGGAAAGTAAAAAATATCGCGGCGCGGCGTAGCCCAAAAACAGCGCGGGGTCGCCCTGTCCCGTCAGGCCCGTCTTACGTGTCCACAGCGGCCTTCAGGGCGTTGTCCTGGATGAACACCCGGCGGGGCTCCACCACGTCGCCCATGAGGGTAGAGAACACCTCGTCCGCCTTGGCGTCGTCGGCAACGTGCACCTGGGCCAGGGTCCGCGCGGCGGGGTCCAACGTGGTCTCCCACAGCTGTTGGGGGTTCATCTCACCCAGGCCCTTATACCGCTGTATGGACAGGCCTTTGCGGCCCGCGGCGAAGATGTGGTCCAAGAGAGCCATAGGCCCGTCAAACCGCGTCCCGCCGATGGAGGGGGGCGCGTCAAAGACCTCCACCAGCCAGGGGCGGGCCTTGGCCAGGCGCCGGGCGTCCGGGCTGCGCAGGTGGTCGGGGGATAGGTGGGCCGCCTGCGTCACGCCCCGCACGGTACGGGTGAAGCGGTAGCCCCCCTCGGGCGTGTGAGTGCCCTCCCACCCCTGTTCGGGGTCCAGGGCGTTCAGGCGCTGCGCGGCCGGCGCGGCGCGGTCCCCCTCCTCCAGGCCCCCGGCCAGAAGCAACTGCTCCACCACGGGGCGCGACCCAGCGCGCAAAGATAAGGCATGTAGGGAGCCGCGCAGGCCACGTATGCGCACCAGAAGGTCCCGCAGGTCCGCGCCCGCGCGGCCCCCAGCGGTGGCCTCTAGAACCGCGCCCTCCAGCGCCGCGTCCATGAGGAAGTCCTCCAGCGCCCGCTCGTCCTTCAGGTACACCTCACCAGCGTTGCCCCGCTTGACCTTAAACAGGGGCGGTTGGGCGATGTACAGGTGCCCGGCCTCTATCAGAGTGGGCATGTGCCGGAAAAAGAATGTCAAGAGAAGCGTGCGGATGTGGGCCCCGTCCACGTCCGCGTCCGTCATTATGATGATCTTGTGGTAGCGCAGCTTGGCCAGGTCAAACTCGTCCGGGCCTATGGACGTCCCCAGGGCGGTGATGAGGGTGCCTATCTCTTGCGACGAGAGCATCCGGTCAAACCGCGCGCGCTCCACATTCAAGATCTTCCCACGCAGTGGAAGGATGGCCTGGTTGTGGCGGTGGCGGGCCTGCTTGGCGCTGCCGCCCGCCGAGTCTCCCTCCACGATGAACAGCTCACACAAGGCCGGGTCCCGCTCCGCGCAGTCGGCCAGCTTGCCGGGCAGGGTGGAGATGTCCATCACTCCCTTGCGGCGGGTAAGGTCCCGCGCCTTGCGGGCGGCCTCCCGCGCGGCGGCGGCCTCCACAATTTTGCTCACGATTGTTTTGGCCTCGGCCGGGTGCTCCTCCAGCCAGATTCCCAGGTGCTCCGCAATCGCGCCCTCCACCACGGGGCGGACCTCGGACGACACGAGTTTGTCTTTGGTCTGGGAGGAGAACTTCGGGTCCGGGACCTTCACGGACAGGACGCACGTCAAGCCCTCGCGCATGTCCTCCCCGGTGGGCTTGAGCTTCTCCTTCTTCAAAAGGCCCTTTTCCTCCGCGTAGCGGGTTAAGGCGCGGGTCAGCGCCCCCCGGAAGCCGGCCAGGTGCGTGCCCCCGTCGCGCTGCGGAATGTTGTTGGTGAAGCACAGCATGGTCTCGTGGTACGCGTCGGTCCAGGTGAGGGCCGCCTCCAGCACAATCCCTGCGGCTTCGTCCCCCCCGCGCAGGACGATGATGTCCTTGATGAGCGACGTCTTTGTGCCGCAGCGCCAGCGGACAAACGCCTCAACCCCACCGTCGTAGTGAAAGGTCTCCTCCCGCGCCTGCCCCTCACGCGCGTCGCCCAGGTGTATGGTGACGCCGGAGTTGAGGAAGGCCAGCTCCCGCAGCCGCCCCTCCAGGGTGGCGAAGTCAAACTCCGTCATGGTGAAGGTGGTGGGCGACGGCAAAAAGGTGATGATGGTCCCGCTGGACTCCTCTGGCTCCAGGTCCCGCGTCGCGGCCAGGGGCGCTACGGCCTCCCCGCCCTCAAAGCGCATCTGCCACTCCTGACCGGCGCGGCGGATGGTCAGGACAAGCCACTCGGACAGGGCGTTCACCACAGACACCCCCACGCCGTGCAACCCGCCCGAGACCTTGTAAGAGTTTTGGTCAAACTTCCCGCCCGCGTGGAGCTGGGTCATGATGACCTCCGCCGCCGAGACACCCTCCTCAGCGTGGAGGGCCGTGGGGATGCCGCGCCCGTTGTCGGTGACCGTCACGGAGCCGTCGGCGTTTATGGTGACCGTGATGTCCGTGCAGTGCCCGGCCAGGGCCTCGTCTATGGAGTTGTCCACGACCTCAAAGACCATGTGGTGCAGGCCCGTGCCGTCATCGGTGTCCCCGATGTACATGCCCGGGCGCTTGCGCACGGCCTCCAGGCCCCGCAAGACCTTAATCGAATCCGCGCCGTAGTCCTGTTCTTCTGCCATGCGTCAGGGTGTAGCACGGGGGATAGGGAAAGGGTAGCGCAAAGTGAGCGCAAAGCTTATAGTCCTTGTATGAAAGCCCTTTTAGAAAACCCCACGCCGGGCGTTATTCTGGCCGAGGAGTTCCTGGCCCCGCTGGGCCTCTCGCAAAACGCTCTGGCGCAGCAGATTGGCGTGCCCGCGAACCGCCTGAGCGAGATTGTGCGCGGGCGGCGGGGCATCACGGCGGACACGGACATGCGCCTGGCGCGGTTTTTTGGCCTCTCGGAGGGCTACTTCCTGCGCCTGCAAAACGCCCACGACTTGATGGAGGCTGCGCGGCGGCCCGGCACGCAGGAGGCTCTTGCGGCCATCACGCCCCTGGGGAGGGGCCATGAGCACAGGTCCTGAAGAAGACGCCCGCCGGCTGTTCGCGGGGGAGGCGGCTTTTGCGTGGGCGGCCACGACGCCTGGGGACCTCCCGCCCGGGGACAGGCCCGAGGTCGCCTTCGCGGGCCGGTCCAACGTGGGCAAGTCCTCCCTCATCAACGCCCTTTTGGGCCGCAAACTTTTGGCCCGGACGTCCCACACGCCAGGGCGCACCCGCGCGCTGCACTTTTACGACATCGCGGGGGGCCGCGCGCGTCTGGTGGACATGCCGGGCTATGGCTACGCAAAGGTGTCAAAGGCGGAACGCGCGGCGTGGGAGGCTTTGCTGCACGCCTATATCCACGGGCGGCGGGCACTGCGCGCGGTGTGTGTCCTTATGGACTCCCGGCACGGCGCAAAGGACAGCGACGCGGCGTTCTTGTTGCGCGCGGCCGAGGCTGGGGTGCCCGCGCGGGTGGTGTGGACAAAGGCCGACAAGGCCAGCACAACCCCAGGGCTTCCGGGCGTACCGGGAGTGTTTGCTGCGCCCCTGGTGACAAGCGCGCGGGGGGGCACCGGCCTGGCCCAGGCCCGGCTGGCCCTGGCACAAGACCTTGGCCTGGTTCAGAGCGGGTCGTCCTTATAAGTCCCCGTCGCGGCGTACAGGGCTATGTTCACGCCCAGTCGAAGCGCGGCCTCGTCCCCCGCAGCCCATGCAGGGGCCAGGGGGCGGGTGGACACAATAAGGCGCGCCGGTGCGTCCGCGCCGCCTGCCTCCGCCCACACGCCCAGCGCAGCAAAATCCGGTATGGCATAGAAGACGCGGGCCAGGATGTGCCCGTCCCCGGCGGGCTCAAGCGGCGGGAGGGCCAAGCCCCCGCCCGCGCCCGGCGTCGGCGCGTCCATCAGCAACACCCCGCCATGGTCCAGGTAATGCTGCACAGATTTCTGCGCATCGGGCGTAAGGGGGCCGCCAGCCCAGTATACAAAGCTGTGCGCCGCTGGGTCTCCGGCCAGAGGGCCCGCGCCCTGCGGGGCGGCGGTGGTCCGCGCGTTCAGAACCTCGGCCAGGGCCGAGAGCCCGGCCTGCGCCGCCGCATCGTCACCCGTGGAGATGTAGGCGAGCGGGGGGTCGGCCAGAGCGGGACACGCCGCGAGGACGAGGAGCGCGGCCAGGGTGCGGCGCGGGCGCCAGGCCCAGTCCAGTAGGAACAGGAGGAGCGCAGCAAAAATCAGGTACGGGCCCAGGGGCTGCGCGGGCTCCTGCTGTGCGGCAGGCGCAGATCGGGCCCACCGGTCCTGCGCGGCAGCGTGGGCTATGCGGCCCACAATCTCTGGCAGGAGGGGAGAGAGGGCCAGGTCAGACGCCCAGGGGGACAGGCCCGTGCCCACGCGCACGTGCCGGCCTTTCGCCGTGATGAGGGGCGCGCCGCTCTCCAGGCGGGCCCAGACATCCCCCGCTCCGGGCGCAGCATAGCGCCGGACGCGCACGTCCTGTGGTCCCTCCAACTCCGCCAGGGGGCCCGCGAAATCCGTAATCCCTTGCGCTGCGCCTGGGCCCAGGGCCGCGCTGTCCAAGGCCAGGGCCCCACCCTCCGCGAACGCCAGCACCCAGTTTTGCTGCGCCTCCACCGGGGCCAGGGCTATGGTGAGGTCCGCGTCATGCTGCACGATCTGCGCCTGCCCGGCCAGGGCCGCGCGGAGGTAATGCAGCGGGTCCAGCAGTGGCGGTGCCCCCGCGCGCGCGCCGGTCTCCACAATCGCCACCCGTGGCAGATCGTCCGTCGTGGCGGTTTGTGCCGCATCCGGCGGCGCAGCAAAATGGGGCCCCGCCAGGCCCACGATCAGAAGGGCGCACAGCGCCGCGCGCAGCATAAGGCGCAGCGTATCGGTCTTGTGCGAGGCGCGGGGCGCGTTCTCCAGGCCCAGGAGCAGGCGCACGGGGGGGAAAAACACCCGCACCGGCGCGGGCGGCCGCGCCCGCGTGAGCCACCACAGGCCCGGGAGAAGGGCCAGCGCGAGCAACATCCAGGGCTGGGCAAAGGCCAGGGGCATGGCCCCCTCATAGCACAGCCTCGGGGAACCAAAAACGGTATCGCCGCCACACCGGCTCCGTGAGCTCTATTGAGGTGTGCCCGGACACATCTCTCGCAGTGTGGCCTCGTGCCCATCCGTGAGTCCGTGCACATCCCGCAAGTGGTCTCGAACTTTGGCCACGCCTGCGGGGTCCTTAGGTGGATTCTGCGCGCGTGCGTTTGCCTGCTCCCAAAGTTCCACCATTTTCTTGGCAAACGCCGGGGGCCGTTTTGTGCGCACAAAGGGGTCGAGTCCGGCCAGGCCCTCCCGGCAAAAGACATCGCGTGTGAAGCCGGTCGTGAACGTGACAGTGCGTTCGCCGGGGTCAACAGACTCAATCCCAATATAGCCTATGCGCGGGCCTTGGGCGCTGGCGGCCTGCATGCCCCCGAGCAGAACGAGTGCGGCTGCGCCAATATGGTACTTCATATCATGGTATTTCATATCCTTATCCTCCCTGTTTGATGGCCAGAAGATATAAGATTCCAAAAAGCGCGTCAAGCCCCTTGACGCCCCGCCCTCCCCGCGCTCTTTAATGGAACATATTTCTAAGAAAGGAGACCACCCCATGTCCGGAAACTGGTTTGGTTCCAAGGCCGCGCCGGCCCCGAAGCAGGATAGTGAGTTAGCGGTTGACGCACTGTTGCTAACCCTTGTTCTGGAGATGTTCATAATAGGTCCCTTCGCGCACGCCTCCCCCTTCTTTGGGCCGATGACAGAGTTTTTTGGGGAGACATTCTGGGGAACCATACCAGCCGGAGGGATGGAGCAGGTGGCCGGGGCCGCCGGGGCTGAAGGTCTATGCCCAGGTGGGCACTGGGATATGAGCGCGAGCGGCGATTGGGTCCAGCACTGCCCCTGATGCGCTTGAGCCCCGCGGCGCGGCTGTGCGATGCTGGGGCCGACATGGGGCACCATTGCTGCGCGCACAAGATGGAGGACCTGCTGGCCCGGCTGGAGGCCGCGTGCCGCGCGGGGGGGCAGAGGGTGACGGCCCCGCGCCGCCGGGTGCTGGAGGCCGTGGCGCGGGCGGCGGAGCCCGTGGGGGCGTATGCGGTGCTGGAGGTCCTGCCGGACCTGCACCCGCCCACGGTGTACCGGGCGCTGGAGTTTCTGGAGGGCGCGGGCCTGCTCCACCGGGTGGCGAGCCGGAGCGCGTACATGGTGTGCGGCGCGGCGCGGGCGCACGCGGGCACGCAGTTCCTCATCTGTGACGTCTGTGGGCATGTGGAGGTGGCGCCCGCACCGGCCCTCCCGGCGGCCCTGGTGGCCCAGGCGGAGGGCGCGGGCTTTGCCCCCACCCGCTGGGCCACGGAGCTGCACGGGACCTGCGCCGCGTGCCGGGGGGGCAAGACGGATGCCTGAGGGCGCGCGGGCGCGGGGAGCGGTCTACGGCCGCCGGCTGGGGCGGCCCCTCTCGCCCTCGCGGCGGGCGGCGTTGGAAACGCTTTTGCCCGCGCTGGCCGTGCCGGAGGACGACCTGGTGGACCCGGCGGCCCTGTTCCCGGCAGCCACGCATGTGGCGCTGGAGATCGGCTTTGGGAACGGGGAGCACCTTCTTGGTCTCCTGAACACCCAGCCCGAGAGCGGCTTTATCGGCGTGGAGCCGTTTGCGAACGGCATGTCGGCCTTTTTGAAGGCCCTGCCAGCCCCTCCGCCCAGCAACGTGCGCGTCCACATGGGCGACGCCGTGGCGCTGATAGACCGGATGCCGGACGGGTGCCTGGACGCGCTGTATATCCTGAACCCGGACCCGTGGCCCAAGGCCCGGCACCACAAGCGCCGGATGATCCGCCCGGAGACGCTGGACATGTTTGCGCGGGTCCTTAGACCCGGAGCGCCCCTGGTCATGACCACGGACGTGAACGCCCTCGCGGCCTGGATGGTGGCCCACGCGGCGGCGCACCCGGCCTTTGCCTGGACGGCGCGCAGCAAAAGGGACTGGGCGGAGCCCCCACCCGGCTGGGTGGAGACCCGGTACGAGGCCAAGGGCCGTGCGGCGGGGCGGCGGCAGACGTACCTCCTGTTTGTGCGGCGGGCCGGCGCGGTGTAGCGTGCCCACATGGCCGAGGGCGGGGGCGAGCAGCCAGATGAGAGCCAAAAGACAGAGGACCCGACCCCCCGCCGCCTGGAGCAGGCGCGGGAAAAGGGGCAGGTCCCCGTCTCGCGGGAGGTGTCCACGTGGCTTTTGCTCTTCGTGGGGACCCTCCTCATCGCCTTCGGCGCAGGTCCCCTGCTCACCCACATCGCCCTGACCTTGCGGGGATACCTGGAGCACGCCCACGCCCTGCCCCTGACCGCCCTGGCCGCCGGGCTCTCCGCCATAGGCGTGGCGCTCCTCCTGCCGGCGCTGGTCCTGATGGCTGTGGCCTTCGCCGGGCCCTTCCTCCAGGTTGGGCCCCTGTTTTCCACAGAGCCCATCACGCCAAAGCTGTCTAAGGTCTCCCTTGTCTCGGGGCTTCAGCGCCTGTTCTCGGGCCGCGCGCTGTTTGAGTTCTTCAAAGGCATCGTCAAAATCAGCGCTGTGAGCGCAGCGGCCTTCCTGGCCCTTCAGCCCTTCGTGCCCGGCCTGCCCCACATGGTGGGGATGCCCGCCGGGGACCTGCTGGCCGAGGTCTTTTTCCTGCTTATGCGGATGCTGGCCGTGGTCCTGGTAGTCCTCTTGGTCCTGGCGGTGGCAGACTTGCTGTTTGTCCGCTTCACGCACCACCAAAAGATGCGCATGAGCCGGCAGGAGGTCCGGGACGAACTGAAGCAGTCTGAGGGGGACCCCCTCATCCGCGCGCGCCTGCGGGCCCTGCGGGCGGAGAGGGCGAAAAAGCGGATGATGGCGAACGTGCCGAAGTCCGACGTGGTCATCACCAACCCCACGCACTACGCCGTGGCCCTGCGCTATGACCCGGCGGAGATGGAGGCCCCGGTGTGCGTGGCCAAGGGGGTGGACGCGGTGGCGCTGCGCATCCGGGCCGTGGCGGCGGAGGCGGGGGTGGAGGTTGTGGAGAGCCCCGCGCTCGCGCGGACGCTGTACACGGTCGTTGAGGTGGATGAGGTCATCCCGCCCGAACAGTACCGCGCCGTGGCGGAGGTGATCTCGTATGTGTTTAAGAGGAGGGGGCGGGGGATGTAGAAGTCAGGAAGCCATTAATCGTACGCGCACCCTGCCAGTTCCGCTCTTCTTTCTGGTGAGAGGTCAGCGCACTGGCGGGCAAATCCTCCGGGAGGCACCGGCTCTAATCGCAAAACATCATGAGGACTGACCTTATCAGCTCCTAAACCGCTCTCTCTCTCTCATCATTGCCCGCAGGATCTTCAAAAGCGTCACCAAGTTCCATCCCCAGTCCTCCTTTTTGCTGTTGCCCAAACGCGGCGGTCTCAGCGCCACAGCCCCGGACGCTATACCTCTCCCGCTCGGCGCGTCAAATCTTTTCGGTGCCTATATCCACAAATATGCACCCAAAATCCGCGCTGCGCCGCAGCAAGCACGCCTGCCCCCTCGCCCCCCGCGCAGGGGAGTGGTATACACGGCCCCCATGTCTTTGACCGAAAAGCTGTCCGCGATACGCGACCGCGCCGGGGCCCTGGCCGCGCAGATGGGCGAGGCGGGCCTGGCCGGGGAGGACTACGCCCGCCTGGCCACGGAGTACGCCGCGCTGGAGCCCGTCGTGGCCACCTTCACCGCGTACGAGGCCGCGCTGCGGGAGAAGGCGGACCTGGAGGAGATGCTGGCCGACCCGGAGATGCGGGCCATGGCGGAGGACGACCTGCACGCGGTGAACGCCCGGATCCCAGAGCTGGAGCACGCGATACAGGTGGCCCTACTCCCGAAGGACGCGGCAGACACAAAGAATGTCATCCTGGAGATACGCGCCGGGACCGGCGGCGCGGAGGCGGCCCTGTTCGCGGCGGACCTGTTTGCGATGTACGAGGGCTACGCCGCGCAGCAGGGCTGGCGCGTGGAGGTGGTCCGCGCGGCCCAGAGCGACCTGGAGGGCTACCGCGAGGTGGTGGCGGAGGTGAGCGGTCGGGACGTCTACGCGCACCTGAAGTACGAGAGCGGGGTGCACCGGGTGCAGCGGGTACCCAAGACGGAGGCGCAGGGGCGCATCCACACCTCGGCGGCCACGGTGGCCGTCCTGCCCGAGGCGGAGGAGGTGGACGTGCAGATACACCCAGACGACCTGCGCATAGACACCTACCGCTCGCAAGGAGCCGGCGGGCAGCACGTAAACACCACGGACAGCGCGGTGCGCATCACGCACATCCCCACCGGGATCGTCGTGGAGATGCAAGAGGAGCGCAGTCAACACAAGAACCGCGCCAAGGCCATGAAGATGCTCCGCACGCGCATATACGACGCGCAGCGGCAGGCGGCGGCGGCGGAGCGCGCGGCGGACCGGAAGGCCCAGGTGGGCTCCGGCGACCGGTCCGAGCGCATCCGCACCTACAACTTCCCCCAGGGGCGCGTCACGGACCACCGCATTGGCCTGACCCTGTACAAGCTGGAGGCCGTGCTGGCCGGCGAGGCGCTGGGCGAGGTGGTGGAGGCCCTCCAGGCCGAGGACCAGGCCGCGCGCCTTATGTCGGCGGAGGTGTGACAGCCGCCCCAGCCCTTGCCGCGCCTTGCGGGGTGGTCTACGCTCTGCCCCCTGTTCACCAAAAAGGGAGGGCCGGGCGATGGAGGACTACGACAAGAAGGACGTAAAGGCGCGCATGGACAAGGCCGTGGAGGCCCTCGCGCGGGAGCTGGGGGGCCTCAGCACGGGCCGCGCGAATGTGCGCATCCTGGACCCGGTGCAGGTCCACGCCTACGGCGCCATCATGCCGCTGGCACAGGTGGGCACCGTCTCCGCGCCCGAGGCGCGCCTGCTCACCGTCCAGGTGTGGGACGCGGGCCTAGTCAAGGCCGTGGAGAAGGCCATATCCGACGCGGGCCTGGGCCTGAACCCGCAGCCGGACGGGGCCCTCATCCGCATCCCTGTGCCGGACCTGAACGCGGAGCGCCGGGCGGAGCTGGTGAAGGTCGCCGGCAAGTACGCCGAGGCCGCGCGCGTGGCCATCCGCGGCGTGCGGCGGGACGCCATGGAGGCCGTGAAGGCCGCGCAGAAGGCCAAGGCGATCTCTGAGGACGACCAAAAGCGCCTGGAGGGGGAGATACAGGACCTGACAGACGCCGCCGTGGCGGAGGTGGACAAGGCCCTGGCCGCGAAGGAAAAAGACATCACCACGGTCTAGGCCCGCATGGACGCGCCCAAAACGCCGCAGGAGTTCGTGGCGATCCTCAAGCGGGGGCAGAAGAGGTGGAACCAGTGGCGCAAGGACAACCCCGACATCGTGCCCAATTTTGAGGGTGTGGACTTTACCAACGCAGAGGAGTTTGCAGGGACGGAGATTTGGGGGAGGCCGCCCGAGTGGACTAGGGGTGTCCTAGACCCTGAAAAAGACACCATCCTCCTTGAAGGCTTTGACCTCAGGGGCTCAGGGCTCTGTGACGTCCACCTGGAGAGTGTGAACCTCTTGCACACTCATCTCGAGGGCGCAGACCTCATGTTTGCCCACCTGGAGGGCGCAGGCCTCATGGGTGCCCAACTGGAGGGCGCACAACTCATATGTGCCCACCTGGAGGGCGCAAGCCTTCGCGCAGCTAACCTGGAAGGTGCGCTCCTCATGAAGGCTCATCTGGATGGCGCCGACCTCTCTCACGCCGACCTATCAAACGCCGACCTATCAGGGGTGTCCATCGTGGGCGCAGACATGCGCGGGGCGAACTTGCAGGGCGCGAAGGTGATGGGCATCAGGTACATGCGCCGGTTCGGCGACCCCATTGTGGGCAAGGTGCCGTTTTATCTCCTGCCTGGCCTGTGGCTGTGGCTCTACCGCGTGGCGCGGCGCATGCCCAGGGCGCGACGGCCCGTGCGCCGGGGCCTGACCGCGCTGCGCCGCTGTTTCCGGTGCCGGGCCCTCAACCGTTTGGTGCACAGGGTGCGCATGAGGATAACGCAGCATAAGACCTATGGGCGCAGCGGCCTGCACGGCAAGTATCTGGGCATCAACGCGGCGGAGTGCTATGGCGATGCGGACTTCCGCCGCGACGCGATGGACCAGGACTACATAGACAAAAAGCGCGCGGCCTGGCGCACGCCGTGGTGGAACCCGAATCGCGCGCTGCTCCTGTGGCCCTGGGCGTTCCTGGACTACGGCCGGAGCCTGTGGCGCGTGGTGGCGCTGTCCGTGCTCCTCGTGGGGGTATTCGGTTTCCTCTACACCGCCTGGGCCCCGGTGGCGGGCGGGGTGTGCCCGACGGGGGCCATGGCCCGCCCAGGCGCGCATGTGGAGTACATAGAATCCCCCGGCGGGGCGAACGTGGGCGTGTGCAATTGGTTCACCCCGTACTACGCGGCGGCGGTGTCGTTCTCCACCCTGGGCTTCACGGACGTGATCCGGCCCACCTCCCTCGTGGGGCAGTGGGTCCTTATGCTCAATGTCCTGGCGGGGTACTTCGTCCTGGGCCTGCTCATGGCCATCCTGGCGCACACCGTGGCCCGCCGGTCGTGACGCGGCACTTGGCAGCGCCCGCCGGCGTGCCGTAGCCTGCGTCGGATGACCGCCCGCCCCGCACGCCCATGAAAAGCCGGGGGCTCGCCTGGGCCTGCGCTGCCCTGCTGTGCCTCGCGGCCCCTGCCCCGGCCCAGGACGCGGGGGAGGTGGCGGCCGCGCGGGCGGTTTTTGAGGGCACGCGGGGGCAGGCTGTGGCCCTGGCGGCGCGGGTGCAGGCCGCCGAGGCGGCGGTCTTGGACGCGGAGCGCCGCAGCGCGGACCTGGAGGCGCAGCGCGGGGGGCTACGAGCGCAGGTCAGGGCCGCGCGGGCCGAGATGGCGCCCCTTTTGGCGGCCCTGGCGCGCCTGGGGCGGGTGCCGGAGGGGGCCCTTTTGGCCGTGCCACCGGAGCGGGCGCTGGAGGCGGCGCGCGCGGGGCAGGCCCTGGCCGCCCTCACGCGGGAGGCGCGGGCGCAGGTCACGCACCTGCGCGCCCAGATGGAGGCGCTGGCCGCGCTGGAGGCGGCGGCGCAGGACGCGCGGGCGGAGGCGGAGGCGGACGCGCTGGCCCTCAGGGAGCAGGCCGAGGCTCTGAAGGCCGTGGAGGCGCAGCGGCGGGCGGCGCTGGAGAGCCTGGAGGCGGAGTACGCGGCGGCGGAGGCGGAGGCGGCACGTGCGGCGCGTGCGGCGCAGGACTTTGAGACCCTGCTGGGGCACCTCAGCCACGCCCCCGCCTCTGCGGGTGGAGGGGGGAGGCTGGCCCTGCCCGTTGCGGGCACCATCGTCGCCCCCTTCGGCGCGGCGGATGCGCTGGATGCCCCCGCGCAGGGCCTTACCCTCTCTGGACGTGCGGGCGGGGTGGTGACAGCCCCCGCGCAGGGCGTGGTCCGCTTCGCGGGACCCTTTGGCGCCTACGGGAACCTGCTCATCGTGGAGCACGCGCGCGGCCACCACTCCCTCCTTGCGGGGCTGGGGGAGATCACCGCCGTGCCGGGGCAGGCCGTGGCGGGTGGGGAGCCCGTGGGGACCCTGCCCCCAACCGGGCAGATGTACTTTGAGCTCCGCAAGGGGGCACGCCCCCTGGACCCGGCGGAGAAGGTGGGCAAGCCCCTGTAAATCACGTGCTGCACCGCAGCATACCTTCCCGCCCCGCGCGCCAAAAAATAGTTTATAATCAAAACAGTGGGCAGGGCCTCCCCGGCACGAAGCAGCCCAAAACTGCTACCGCCGTGCTACCGCCTAGATACCACTGTGCTACCGCCCAGATACCGCACCGCCACCGCTGTGCTACCGCCGGGCCGCCGCCCAGCCACCATTTTGCAGCCGCATCCTAATATATTAAGCAAAATCATAGGCCCGCAGCGTGGCCGATTGCGGCGCCGGCGGCCCGCGTGTTAGGCTCCGTCCCCCATGATGACCCTTCGCCGCACCGCCCTCCTCCTTGCCGTCATAGTGCTTGGCCTGGCCCCGCCCGCGCCGGCGGAGGACCCCACACCCCCCACGCCGCCAACACCCGAGCAACCAGCGGAGGAGAACGCGGCCACCTATCGCGCCCTGAACCTGTTCGGGGAGGTGTTTGAGCGCACCCGCGCGGCGTATGTGGACGAGGTGGAGGACAAGGCCCTGATAGAGCACGCCCTGAACGGGATGCTCTCTGAGCTGGACCCGCACTCAGGCTATATGAACGCGGAGGACTTTAAGGACCTCAGCACGCAGGCGACGGGGGAGTTCGGCGGCCTGGGCATCCAAGTGACCATGGACAACGGCCTGGTGCAGGTCGTGGCCCCGATTGATGAGACCCCGGCAGCGCGGGCGGGCATCCTGCCTGGGGATTACATCGTGGAGATAGACGGCAAGCCCGTGATGGGCATGAGTCTGGACGAGGCCGTGGACCTGATGCGCGGGGCCGTGGGCGCGCCGATTGAGATACGCGTCGCGCGGGAGGGAGCGGAGCCGAAGGTGCTCACCCTCACGCGGGAGACCATCCCCATCCACACTGTCCGCCACCGAATAGAAGAGGGCAACGTGGGCTATATCCGCATTTCCAGCTTTAACCAAAAGACCGCTGGGGAGGTGGCCGAGGCCCTGTCCGCGCTGAGCGAGGAGACCGGGGAAAGGCCCCTGATAGGCTATGTCCTGGACCTGCGGACCAACCCCGGCGGGGTCCTGGACGGGGCCATTGGGGCCGCGGATGTGTTCCTGGAGCGGGGAGAGATTGTCTCCACCCGTGGCCGGGACGAGGACCGGGCTACGCGGGAGAACGCCGGGCCAGGGGACCTGGCGGGCGGCCTGCCCATGGTGGTCTTGATCAACGCGGGCACGGCGAGCGCGGCGGAGATTGTGGCCGGGGCGCTGCAAGACCACGGGCGGGCCGTGGTGATGGGCACGACGTCCTTTGGCAAGGGGTCTGTCCAGACCCTCATGCCCCTGGGGCCGGGGCAAGGGGCCATGCGCCTGACCACCGCGCGGTACTACACCCCCTCGGGCCGGTCCATCCAGGCCACGGGGATAGAGCCAGACATCACGGTGGAGCCGGCGCGGATTGCGCCCCTGGAGAGCGACGGGTGGCGGGAGGCGGACCTTAAGGGCGCGCTGGCCAACCCGAACGGAGACGTGGCCAAGGAGGCGCCGGAGGCGAATGAGGTCAAGACCCCGGAGGAGGCCGCAGCAGAGGCCGCCAAGCAGGACTATCAGCTTATCCGCGCGGTGGACCTCCTGCGGGCCCTGGCCATCGCGCGGCCCGCGCCGGAGGCGGAGACGGAGGCAGCCCTATAGCGCCCCGGACACCATGGGGCCCAGGGGCCTGCCCGCGAGGAGGTGGACATGGAAGTGGCCGACCTCCTGCCCCGCTGCGGCCCCCGTATTGGCGATAAGGCGAAAGGCGTCCAGCCCCTGCTCCTGGGCAACCTTGGCCACCGCGCGCCAGAAGCCCTCAATCTCCGCCGCCGTGGCCCGCGCGGAAAAGTCCGCCACGTCCGTGTACGGCCCCTTTGGGATGACCAAGATGTGCGCCGGAGCCCGGGGCGCGATGTCCGGGAAGGCCAGGGCGTACCCGTCCTCATACACGCGCGTGCAGGGCACCTCCCCCCGCAAGATCCGCGCAAAAACATTGGCGCTATCATAGGTTTTGTCCATGGCGACGCTTTCCTTTTCGGTCTGTGCAGCTTAAGCTTTTACCCCTCGGGCCCACAACAGGACAAGACGGCCATGCAGATCACCCTTCTGAAAGCCAAAATCCACCGCGCCACCGTCACGCAGTGCGACCTACACTACGAGGGCTCTATCACCGTGGACGCGGACCTGATGGCCCGCGCGGGCCTCTTCCCGCATGAGCAGGTGGACGTTTTGAACATCAACACGGGGGCGCGGTTCACGACCTATGTGATTGCGGGCGCCGCAGGCAGCGGGATCATCGGCATCAACGGGGCCGCCGCGCGCCTGGCCCAAAAGGGGGACCTTGTCATCATCTGCGCCTATTGCGCCCTGCCGGCAGAGGCCGCGCCGGCGCACGCGCCCACCATCGTGCTGATGGGACATGGCAACGCGCCCATAAGCGTCACAAGCGGGGCAGACGGACGGTGAACACGGCCCCTGGCCCGTCCGCGCGGTTCGCCCCCGTGACACTCCCGCCGTGGACGCGGACAATCTCCCGCACAATGGCAAGGCCCAGCCCAGAGTGCACGCCGTCCTCCGCCCGGCGGTCAGAGTAAAAGCGGTCAAAGATCGCCTCCTCCCGCCCGGGGGGCAGGCCAGGGCCCCGGTCGGCCACCCGGACCACAACCTCGTGTCCCTCAACACCAAGCGTCACCTGCACAGACTCGGAAAAGGAGTGCGCATTGGCCACAAGGTTTTCAAACGCCCGGGCCAGGGGGCCCTCCTGCCCAGACACCACAAACGGCCCAGGCGTCAGGGCCTGCGCGCCGGGCAGAAGGCCCTTGATGTCAACGGGCACAAACGCCGCTTCCGCCAGCGCGGCCTCCAGGCGGCAGGCGCGGGCGATGTCCGTCACGCGCCGGTCCATCCGGGCCACGTCCGCACGTACGATGCCCAAAAGTGTCTCCCGCTGCGCCGGTGCCGCACCGTCCAGCATCTCCAGGGCCGCCCGCGCGGACGCCAAGGGGTTCTTCAGCTCATGCGCTACGTCCGCCGCAAACCGGGCGTTCGCGTCCACGCGCGCAGCCAAGCCCCCCGCCATGGCCCGCAGCGCCGAGGACAGATCCCCAATCTCGTCCCGCCGCGCGGCCAGGTCCGGGATGCTCCCAGCCTCCCGCCTGCCTGCGGCCACGGCCTCCGCAGCGCGCGCAAGGTGCCGCAGGGGTCGGGCAATCGCGCCCGCCAGGCCAATGGACAGAGCCACGGCAACCAGAAGCGTGACCCCAAAGGCCTGGGCGAGGCGGGCCCAGAATTGCCCCAGCGCGACCTCTATCTCGGCCCCGCCGGCCGTGATCACCACCGCCCCCCCCACGCGGGGCAAAGGCGCGGCCACGGCCAGGTATATCTTTTCTTCTGCGTCCTTGGGCGCCGCGTAAGCCGTCAGCACAGTTTGCCCGCTCAGCGCCTCGCGCAGGCCGGGCGAGCCCCCCTCGGGCCAGGGGGGGAGCACCGGGCCGGGCCGGGGCAGCCACGCGATCAGGGCCGCGAGAGTCGCCTTGGCCACCTCTCCCGCGTTGCGCGCATGTGGGGCAGCAGTCCGGGGTGCGGCGGGCCAGGCGCGGGCCACCTGTTGGCCGTTTTGGTCAAATATCTCTATGCGCGCGTTTATGATGCGCGCCAGGCGGGGGGCCAAGTCTGGGTCGCGGTCCAGGGATTCTGCGGATAAGAGGGCCAGGTGGCTGAACGCCTCCAGACGCCCGGACACGATAACGTCTTGGTAGGGGGCCAGGGCCAAGAGCCCCAGGGCCACCAGGGCCAGGGTCGCGGCGTTCAGGGCGATGATGCGCAGGGTCAGGCCCGAGATGCGCGGCCTTGGCCCGCCCCAGTACAGCTCGGTCAGGCGCAGCCAGCGCTCCCCGCTCATGCACCCTCCTTGTAGCGGTAGCCCAAGCCATAGAGGGTCTCTATGGCATCAAAGTCGGCCTGTGCGGCCTTCAGCTTGGCGCGGATGCGCTTGATGTGGGAGTCTATGGTGCGGTCGTCTATGTACGTTCCCGCGCCGTAGGCCGCGTCGATCATCTGCGCGCGGGTGCGCACATGGCCGGGACGGGCCGCAAGGGCACGCAAGAGCAGGTATTCTGTGACCGTCAGGGGCACGGCCTGGCCGCGCAGGGTGCACTGGTGCCGCGCGTCGTCCAGGGTCAGGGGTCCACGCGTGAGGCAGTCTCCGTCTGTGCCTTGGCTGGCGTGGCGGCGCAGGCAGGCCTGGATCCGCGCGATGAGCAAGCGCGGGGAGAAGGGCTTGGTCACATAGTCGTCCGCGCCCAGGCGCAGGCCCAAGATCTCGTCGCTCTCGTCGTCTTTTGAGGTCAGCATAAGGACTGGGAAGGTCCAGGTCTTGCGGATCTCCTGGAGCAGGGTCAGACCGTCCATGTGGGGCATTTTGATGTCCAAGACAGCCAGGTCCGGCGCGTGCACTGCAAAGCCCTCCAGCGCCGCAACGCCGTTCGTATAGCGCCGCGTGGCCATCTCCGCGCCCTCCAGCGCGATGGCCAGGGTGGTCAGGACGTTCCGATCGTCGTCCACCAGGGCGATGAGGGGGGCGGTCATGGTTGTGGGCACGAGCGTAGCACCTCCCCGGCCAGGTACAAAGAGCCGGTGATAAGCACGCGGGCGGGCGGGTCATGGTGTGTCACAATGTGTCGCAAAGCGTCGTCCCACGGGCGCATGCCCGGGAACGCATGGTGCGGGCCTGGCAGAGTCGCATACTGTATGCTGGTCGCGCAGGGGGCCAAGGGGGCCAGGAAGCCGGGGGCGTCCTTGTCAGCCTTCATGCCCACAATGAGGTGCAGCAGTGTGTCTTCGTGTGTCACCCAGGCGGCCAGGGCCTGCGCTGCGGCCAGGTTGTGCCCCCCGTCCAGCCAGACGGACCAGCCGCTTGGAACCCATTTAATATCAAGTTTTTGCAGCCGCGCTGGCCAGGTTGTTTGGGCTATTGCTGACCGTATCGTATCGGAATCTGTTTTGAGCGTGTCAGACAGGGTCAAAAGGGTCTGGCGCGCCGTGGCCGCGTTGTCCCTTTGGTGGTCGCCGGGCAAGGCGGGCACGTCTTGGGCCGTGTCCTGCCAATCCCGCCCATGCAGGTGCAGGGGCGCCTCCACCCGCGCCGCGGTCTCTATCAAGACCGGGTTGACAACGTTTGCCGCCTCTTGCCGCGCCACGACGCAGGGCACGCCAGGCTTCATGATCCCGGCTTTTTCCCTGGCTATGGCCTCCAGCGTGTCCCCCAGGTGCTCCGCATGGTCTAGCGCGATGGCGGTGATGACGCACGCCGCCGGGCGCGGGACCACATTTGTGCAGTCCAGGCGCCCGCCCATGCCTGTCTCTAGCAGCACGACGTCCGACGGCGTCTGCGCAAAGGCCAGGAACGCCAGGGCCGTTGTGGCCTCAAAAAAGGTCAACGCCGCGCCCGCGTTCGCCGCCATGACCCGGTCAAAAAGGGTCAATATCGTGTCATCATGTATCGTTTTGTTTTTTAATACGATACGTTCGTTAAAGCGCACGAGGTGTGGGGAGGTGTAGGCGTGCACCGCATATCCATGGGCTTCCAGGGCTGCGCGCAGAAACGCCAAGGTGGACCCCTTTCCATTCGTTCCTGCTATGTGCACAACAGGGGGGAGGTGCAGGTGTGGGTCACCCAGGGCCCGCAACAGGCGCAGGTACGGCGGGCGAAAGCCCAGGTCCACGGCTCGGTTCCGGGCCAGGCCATACAGATGCGCAAGGCGCGTGGCCACAGCGGGGTTGGGGTGCAGGGTGTCCGCAGGGGTGCTCACGCCGCCTCAGCATCAGGCATCACAAGGCCAAGAACGCGGCCCAGCATCGCCGCCATCTCCTTGCGCGGCACGACCATGTCCACCATGCCGTTTTCGCGCAGATACTCCGCCGTTTGGAACCCCGGGGGCAGCGTTTCCCGGATGGTCTCGGCGATCACCCTCTGCCCCGCAAAGCCAATCATGGCCCCCGGCTCCGCGATGTGTATGTCCCCCAGCATGGCGAAGGACGCTGTGACGCCCCCCGTCGTGGGGTCGGTCAACAGCACAATATAGGGCAGGCCCGCCGCACGGACCTCCTCCACGGCCAGAACCGTCCGGGGCATCTGCATCAGGGACAGGGCCCCCTCTTGCATGCGCGCCCCGCCAGAGCAGGGGATGGCCAGCAGCGCCGCGCGCCGGGCCACAGCCTCCCGCGCTGCCTTCAAGAACCCCTGGCCCACGGCCACGCCCATGGACCCGCCCATGAAGCTGAAGTGAAACGCCGCCGCGACGACTCCGCGCCCCCCGATGGTCCCGTGGGCGATGGTGATGGCGTCTCGCAGGCCCGTTGCGGCCCGCGCCTCGCGCAGGCGCTCCGTGTACCGCCGCCGGTCCCGGAAGCGCAAAGGGTCATCCGGCACGCTGGGCGGCGCGATGGTCTTGTAGCACCGCCCGTCAAAGAGCAGGGCCAGCCGGTCCTTAACCGGCATGCGCAGGTGGTGGCCGCAGTGCGTGCAAACGTTGTGGCTGGTCTTCAAGTCCGGCGCGAAGAGCATCCCCTCGCACGCCGGGCACTTGCTCCACAGGTCCCCCGGCACATCTTTCGGCGCGACGAAGGAGCGTATCCGTGGGCGGATAAAGTCTGTGAGCCAGTTCATAGCCATGTATGTTAGCAGCGCCCGGACCCCCCTGGCCAGGGGCTTAGCGCATGGTGTATAGGGGCCCCATGTCGGCCTCAAAACTTGCCCGCCCTGCGTTGGACTATAAAGACAGCTTCCTGGCCGCGCTGGCTGAGTTCCGGGCGGAGAGCCTGTATGACTTTGTGGACGTCGCGGAGACGTCTAAGGATTTCAAGGGCTTTGTGGACCGCCTGAACGCCGGGGCGCGCCTTTTGCACCATCCTGCGCCAGACTGGCTGGAGCCCGTGCCAGAGACGCTGTTGTGGCTTGTGAAAGACGAGGACTTTATCGGCACCCTGCACATCCGCCACCGCCTCAACTGGCACCTAGAGCGCTGGGGGGGGCATATGAACTTTGCCATCCGCCCCTCTTGGCGCGGCAAGGGCTTTGGCAAAAAGCTCTTGCGCAAGGCCCTGCCCGCTGCGGCGGCCCTGGGTGTGGAGCGCGCGCTGCTGACCGTCCGGCCTGGCAACGCGGCGGGCATACATGTTATAGAGGACTGCGGCGGGGTGTTTGCAGACGAAACCGACGCCACGGAGCGCTTCCCCGCCCGGCGGCGATACTGGATTGAGTGTGTGCGATGAGGGTGGGGCCAAACCCTGATCGCCGGGGCTTGCTGCGATGAAGAGGCTGGCCATGGAGATTGCGCTTCTGGGGGCGGCGGTATACCTTGGCCTGGTGGGTCTTTTGTACTTGGGGCAGCGCTCCCTTTTGTATTTCCCCAGCACGGAGCGCCCAGACATGGCGGCCGCCCTGCCCGGGCGGTGGATCAGCGTCACCACAAGCGACGGCCTGAGGCTCCACGGGTGGTGGATCCCCCCTGCGGATGACAGCAGGCCCGTTGTGCTGCTGTTTCACGGCAACGCGATCCACATCGGCCCGCGCGCCGCAAAAGTCCCCGCGTATCTGGAGGCCGGGTGGGGGGTCCTCCTGGCCGAGTACCGGGGCTATGGCGGCAACCCCGGCCTGCCCTATGAAGAGGGCCTGTACCGCGACGGGCGGGCCTATATGGCCTTTGTGATTCAAGAGGTTAACAGAGATACGGGCCGTATCGTTCTGTATGGGGAGAGCCTGGGCAGCGGCGTTGCCACGCAGATGGCCCTAGAGCACCCAGGGGTGCGTGCCCTCATCCTGGACGCGCCCTTTGACAGCGCCCTGGCTGTGGCGCGGTGGCGCTTTCCGCTTGTGCCCTTCCTGGAACTCATGTTCCACGACCACTACCGCAACGACCTGAAGATTGCGCAGGTGGACGCGCCCGTGTTCATCGGCGTGGGCGGCAAGGACACCATCATCCCCCCCCGCTTTGGCCGCGCGCTCTATGCCGCTGCCGTGGAACCCAAGGCCCTGGGCGCTTACGCTGAGGCGGGGCACCTGGACTTACAAGACCACGGCTTTGCACAAGACACTGTGGCGTTTGTGGACGGGAGATTCCATCCTTGATACCTGAAAAGACAGATTTCTTGCACTTCGTGGGCATCGGCGGCATCGGCATGAGCGGCATTGCCCTGATGCTGCGCGCACTGGGCTGGCGCGTGCAGGGCTCTGACCTTGCCCCCGCGCCCCACCTTCTGGCCGAGGCCGGCATACGCACCTTTGTGGGTCATGCGGCGGAGCAGATCCGAGACTCGGCGCACGCCCCGCCCGCCGCTGTGGTCGTGTCCTCGGCCATAAAGCCCAACAACCCAGAGCTGCGCGCCGCCCGCGCGGCCCGCGTGCCCGTGGTGCGCCGGGCAGACATGCTGGCCGAACTCATGCGCCACAAAAAAACCGTTGTCGTGGGCGGCACCCACGGCAAGACCACCACCACGGCCCTGACCGCGCACCTGCTGGCCGCCGGCGGCCTGGACCCAACGGTCGTGAACGGGGGCATCGTGAACGCGTATGGCACCAACGCGCGCCTGGGCGCGGGGGAGTGGATGGTAGTGGAGAGCGACGAAAGTGATGGGAGCTTCACCCGTCTGCCCGCGCGCGTGGCGGTGGTGACAAACATGGACCCGGAGCATTTGGAGTACTATGGGGGTGATTTTGCCCGCCTGCGGGCGGCGTTCCGGGCCTTTGTGGAGGCTGTGCCCTTTTACGGATACGCCGTGTTGTGCGCGGACCACCCGCAGGTCCGCGCCCTGGCAGCAGAGGTTACGGACCGGCGCGTATTCACTTATGCTCTTGATTCTCGAGCCGAAACAGTGGGGCAGAACGTCCGCTTGGGCGCAGATGCAAGTGTGTTTGACGTGCAGTTTCAAAACGGAACGGTGTGGCGCGATATGCGTCTGTCCATGCCCGGGCGGCACAACGTGCAAAACGCCCTGGCCGCCGTGGTCGTAGCGCATCAGGAAGGTGTCAGCGAAAAAGCGATACGAGACGGGCTGTTCAGTTTTTCAGGGGTGAAGCGGCGTTTTACGATAACGGGCGAGCACCGGGGAGTCCGGGTCGTGGATGACTACGCCCACCACCCCGTGGAGATCGCGGCGACACTGGCCACCGCGCGCATGGCGGTGGGCCAGAGCGGGCCAGGGGCACAGCGTGGGCGTGTCGTTGCCGTGGTGCAGCCGCACCGCTACACCCGCCTTAGAGACAACTTCCCGGCCTTCTGCGCCTGCTTTGGGCAGGCCGACGCCGTTTTGGTCGCCCCGGTCTACGCGGCCAGCGAGGCACCCATAGACGGCATGGACCGAGAGGCCCTGGTCGCCGGGATCAAGGCCACGGGCCACCCGAATGTCCGCGCCGTGGAGGGCGGAGCCCGGGCCCTGGCCCCCGTCATTGCCGAGGCCGCCGACCCTGGGGATATGGTCGTCGTCATGGGCGCGGGTGACTGCACCGCCTGGGCCGCCGCGTTGCCGGAGGCGTTGGCGCGTGTGGCGCACTAAGGCCCCCCTGGGCGCTGCGTCGTGGTTCCGCTGCGGCGGGACGGCACAGAGGCTGTTCCTGCCCCCGGATGACGCGGCGCTGGAGGCGTTTTTGACCCAAAACGCGGCACCCGTGACCATCCTGGGTGCCATGGCGAACACCATCATCCGCGACGGCGGCGTGCCGGGCGTCACCATCCGCCTGGGCCCCGGCTTTGCGGATGTGACACATATTGACACGTGTCAGATACGTGCAGGCGCGGGCGCCTTGAATGGGACCATCGCGGCGGCGGCGGCCAAGGCCGGCATCGGCGGTCTGGCCTTCCTCTCGGGCATCCCGGGCACCATAGGCGGGGCTCTCGCCATGAACGCGGGGGCCTATGGCGGCGAGATGGCCGACGTCGTGCAGGCGGTCTATGCCCTTGACACGCAGGGCCGCGCCGTCACCCTCACGCCCGCAGACATGCGGTTTGCCTACCGCGCCTCCGCCCCGCCACCCGGCCTGATCTTCACCGGGGCCCTGTTGCGTGGCCAGGCGCGCCCACCCGCAGCCATCTGGGCCGAGATGGAGTCCATAAAGCGCAAGCGCCTGGAAACACAGCCCATACGAGAGCGCACGGGGGGCTCTACCTTTGCCAACCCGTCCCCGGAAGACTGCGCACAAGCGGGCTTCCCGGAGGGCACGAAGGCCTGGCAGGTGGTGGCGCGCGTGGGGGGCCGGGGCCTGGCCATCGGCGGCGCAAAAATGTCCGAGCAGCACTGCAACTTCATGGTCAACACCGGCACCGCCACAGCCACGGACCTGGAGGCCCTGGGCGAGGAAATCCGCCGCCGGGCACTGGACGCCTTCGGCCTCACGCTCAGGTGGGAAATCGCGCGCGTGGGGGTGGCCAAAGGCCCCGCACTAAGGTCATCATAGCCCCCATGACCGCCATCACCATCCACGGGCCCCAGGACTTCGCGGGTATGCGCGCGGCGGGGCGCCTCGCGGCGGAAACCCTGGACATGATAACGCCCCATGTGCAGCCTGGCGTGACGACGGAGCAGCTGGACCGCCTGTGCCACGACTTTATCGTGCAGCACGGCGCGCGCCCCGCGCCTCTGCACTATCGCGGCTTCCCGAAGTCCATCTGCACTTCTGTGAACCACGTGGTGTGCCACGGCATCCCGGACCAAAAGCGCCTGCGGGGGGGGGACATTATCAACATAGACGTCACGGTGATCCTGGACGGCTGGCACGGGGACACCTCCCGCATGTTCTGTGTGGGCGACAAGGTCCCTGTCCTGGCCCGCCGCCTGGTGGACGCGACCTACCGCTGCATGATGGCCGGCATCGCCGCCGTCCGCCCTGGCGGGCGCGTGGGGGACATCGGCGCGGCGATACAAGAGGTCGCCGACGCGGAGCGCTTTTCTGTCGTGCGAGACTTTTGCGGCCACGGCCTGGGCCGGGTGTTCCACGCCCCGCCGCAGGTGGCGCACTACGCCGGGCCGGCGGGGGAGGAGATAAAGCCGGGCATGTTCTTTACGATTGAGCCCATGATCAACGCCGGAAAGTGGCCCACGAAGATCCTGGCCGACGGGTGGACCGCTGTCACGCGGGACCGGAGCCTGTCCGCGCAGTTTGAGCACTCCCTGGGCGTGACGGAGGACGGGTTGGAGATTTTCACCCTCTCCCCGAAGGGCTGGACAAAGCCGCCGTATACATAGCCACGGCCCAGCAGGGGCGCTACACGGGCAGGCGCAAGACGGCACACACCCCGCCGTGGGCTCGGCTGGCCTCCAGCCAGACCTTGCCCCCGTGGGCGTGGGCGACGTCACGGACAATGGCCAGGCCCAGGCCCACGCCCGCGCCCTCAGCAAGGCTCCGCCCCGGGGCCAGGCGCGTGAAGGGGGTAAAGGCCTCTTCCCTCTGGTCTTCGGGCACGCCGGGGCCGTCGTCCTCCACACGGACCTCCACGTGCCCCCCATCCCGCAGCACAGAGGCCCAGATGCGCCCTCCGTGCCGGGCCGCGTTGGCCAGGAGGTTGCTGATAGCCCGGCCCATGGCCACGGGCCGCACGCGGGCCGACACCTCCCCCTCAACCCGCACATCCACTGGCACGCCTGCCCGCGCGGCCAGGTCCCGGAGCAGGGTCCCCACGTCTGTCCGCACAAAGGCCTCCTCCCCCGCCCCACGGGCGAAGTCCAGATACGCCCCCAGCATCCGTTCCATCTCTGCCACGTCGGCCTTCAGGGCCATGGCGTCCGCGCTCTCTGGCAAAACGGCAAGGCCCAGCTTTAGGCGCGTCAAGACAGTGCCCAGATCGTGCGACACCCCGGCGAGCATCGCGGTGCGCTGTTCTACGTGCCGCCGGATGCGCCGCTGCATGTCAAAGAAGGCCGCTGTGGCCTGCCGGACCTCCGTCGCTCCGGAAGAGGTAAAGGGCGGGACGGGCTGCCCGCGGCCCAGGCGCTCTGCGGCCACGGCCAGGCGGCGGATGGGGCGGACCTGGCCCCGCATGAACAAGACCGCGACCAGGCCAAGGGTCAAGGCGCTCCCTGCGGCCCATATGAGAAAAATATAGGCGGACGGGGAAAAGACTCGGCGCGTGGGAGCGGTGACATACAAGACGCCCCCGGTGCGCAGCGCCACCCACACCTCCAGAGTCTTGGTCTTCAGGTCCACAGAGACCAAGGCCTTGCGGTCTGGCAGCGCGGCTTGGAGGGCGCTTTGGACCTTTTTGTGCACGGCGGCCTCCCAGAACCACCGGGGCGGGTCTGGCAGGGCACCCCCTATCGTGCCCTTCGTTCTCAGCGTGCAGGTGAAGTCAAAGTCCCGCCGGGCGCGGGCAAAAAGGTAGGCCGGGGTGGCCCCGTCCTCCACGGCGTCGGCGACCCAGGCAATCTCCCCCGAGACGCCCTCGGCCAGGCGGCCTGTCACCTCGTCCCAGTGGCGGTCCATGAACACGGCCATAGTGACCACTTGGATGAGGACGATGGGGGCCGTCAGAATGAGCAGGGAGCGGCCTAAGAGGCTCTGGGGCAAAAGGGCGGTCAGGCCCAGCGGTGCGCGGCGGGAGAAAAGCATGGGTGCAGACTACCACAAGAGTCAGGGGCGCAGCCTCACACCCCCGCCTCCTCCGCTTCCGGCGGCGGCTCCACCGGCGGCGGCGCAGCGGCGGCGATCCTTTCAAGCTGGGGCAGGACCTTTTGTATCTGCGTGTCCAGGGCGCGGCAGTGCCCCAGGGCAGACTCCAGAGCCTGGGACACCTCAGCCGCAGGGGTTGTGGGGGAGATGTCTATATACTCTGTTTCCACCTCCACCCCTGCGTACAAAGACCGCAGGGCGCGGGCAAGGTCCGGGCCCAAAAGGACCAAGCGCAAGCGGACTCGATCAAAAACCGTCCTTTGCAGCGCGGGGCGCTTGTGAATGACGTCCCCCGCGCGCCGCCCGTGCGAAACGCCCGACCCTTCCGACGCGCGGAGTCTTTCCAGTTGCTCCTCATAGATGATCAGGAACGCGTCTATCTTGGTCTTGTTAGCCCGCAACTCTGCCTCCAGCATCGCCGCGAGGATGCCGCGCTCCTGCCGCTCTACCTCTGCCTTGCGGACCAAGAGGCGGCTTGTCTCTCGCATCGCCGCATCCAAGCGCGTGAGGCGCCTGGACATCAGAACGTAGACCGGGACAAAGGCCAACAGGGCCAGAAGCACAGACAAGAGGTGCCCAGGAAGGTCGCTGGCCTCCCTTTGTGGGGGGCTGGTGGTGGTGGTCTGCCCCCAAAGCCCGGACTCCATCGTCTGCGCAGCCGCCTCGGCCCGCAGATAGGGGCCGGCCAAGTTCGTGCCGCGGACCACAGTCCGGTCCACAACAAGGTACCCGGCCTGGATCATGGCCAGAGCCAAATCTATGTTGTCCGCGTTTTTGCAGTATCCTGCGTTGTTTGGCTGCACATCGCACGAGACCCCGCCCCTGGCCAGAAGGGACCCCAAGGCGTCCTGACCCCGGCCGTACTCCTTCGCCCCGAGGCTAGGGGGAGGCTTGACCCCCCACAAGACCAGAACGGAGCCGTCCGACGTGCGGAGCGTCGCGGGGCCCAAGGCCGCAGCCCCGTTCGCCGCCCAGGCAGGAAACAAAAAGCACGGCACCAAAAGGGCCGCACAAGCGAGCGCCAGTAGGATGGGGGTTTTCGTTGTCATATAATTTCTTTATACCACGGAAAAGGCAAATAAATGTTTAACACGGCCAGGCAGTGTGGGGTAGACTACAACCCTCCGCGCGGCAAAATCGCGTCAGATTTGTGGATAGTTCTCACATGCGCCTCTCCCTTAAAGCCCTGTGCGACAAGCTGGCCGTCGGGCGGACCCTCCATCCGTACGAGACCCAACCCTGGGCGCACTACGACGCGGAGCGGGGCCTGACCTGCAGCGCGGAGGTCCGCGGCGGGCCGGGGCTGGAGGATGTGGAGGCAGAGATACAGCTGGTGCGGGATGAAGACGCGCCGCCCGAGCCGCCACCCATACGCCGCTCCCAGCGCGGCGATGATGATGATGACGACGGTGGAGATGGCGGCCAGGGCGGTGGTGGCGTTCCCCCCACACCGCCAGGCGTGCCGGAGCAGGTGTATATACTGCGCGCCGCGCCGTCGCCCGCCGACGGGGAGTGGGAGGTAAAAAGGCTTTTTGTGAGGGCCAAGGACTACACAAACGCGTTCGGAGAATGGGACGAAAAGGGCTGCGCCTTCTTCCGCGCGTGCGTGCAGGCCCTTTTGAAGGAGGAGATCCCGGATTTTGACCGCCTGATAGAAGAGGAGCTCCAGGACGACGACTTCTTCGGTGGGGGCCGCCGGGGCCGCGTGGGGCGCAAGGCGCCCAAAGCCCAGGCTGCCCAGCTGATGGGCATGAAGAAGGGGATGTAGCCGTGATCACGACCCTCATCATCGCGCGGCACGGCAACACCTTTGCGCCCGGCGCGGAGCCCCGGCGCGTGGGGGGACGCACAGACCTGCCCCTGGTTGCAAAAGGCCGGGCGCAGGCGCAGGCGCTGGGCCGGACCCTGGGCGCGCTCACGCTCCCGCCGTTGCCGCAGGGCATGACTCTGCGCCGCTTGGGGCCGCAGGAGTGGGCGGTGTACCGCGACTTGCGCCTGGCGTCCCTGGTCGCGCACCCGGAGTATTTCTCCGAGAGCCACGCGGACAGCGCGGCCTTCCCGCCGCAGGAGTGGCAAAAACGCTTGCACGAGAACGCCATTTTCGCCCTGTTCGACGGCACGCGACCTGTGGGCCTAACCGCCGTGAAGGCCCACAAGAAGGACCCCAAAGGCCGGACGGCGTACTTCTATCACAGCTTCCTCGTGCCCGCGTACCGGGGCCGGGGCCTGGCGCGCCTCCTGTACGCCGCGCGCTTCGCCTGGGCACAGGCGCAGCCGGCCCTGACTCGCGTGGTGGTGGACCATGTGGAGAACAACGCCCGCTCCCGCCGGCTCATCCTGGCCCACGGGTTTCGCTATACCCACACGACAGAGGAAAAGGGCGCAAGGACCCTGCACTACGCCCTAGACCTGCGCGATGCGCCCATCGTGCTCACAAAGCCGATCCGCGTGCTGTGCTCCCCCCTCGCGCGGGCGCGAGAGACGGCAGCGGTGGCGGTGCGCGCGGCGGGGTGGCGGGTGCCGCTGCGCGTCCACCCCCTCCTGACCGAGATAGACCACGGCCCGGACGAGAACAGGCCTGAAAGCGCCGTCCTGGCCCGCATTGGGCGCGAAGCCCTCACCGCGTGGGAGGAGGACGCGCTACCGCCCCCCGGCTGGCGCGTGGACCCCGCAGACCTCCGCCGCCGGTGGCTGCGTCTGGCCAACGCACTTACCGGCACGACCCTTATCGTCACCTCAAACGGCATCGCCCGCTTCGCCCCCGCCGCCGGGGGCAAACTTGCCACAGGGGCCTTTGGGATCATCACGCGGGACAGCAGGCAGTGGCGCTGCGCCGCGTGGAACCTCCGCCCCCCGCTGCGGGCTGTTGCGCCCCCTTTGGCCCTGCGGTAGGCTCACCCCATGGCCCTTTTGCACACGCCCCCGCTCGCCGCCCCCGTACAAGCACCGGACTTTTCCCTGTCGGACCCAGTGGGGCGGGTGTGGACCCTGGCGGATTGCCGGGGGGCGCAGGGCACGATCGTTATGTTCATCTGCAACCACTGCCCCTACGTGCAGCGTGTGGCGGATAGCCTGGCCGCAGACTGCGCGGCACTGGCCCCCCTGGGCGTGGGCACCGTGGCCATCATGCCCAACGACTTTGCGGCCTATCCAGAGGACGCTCCAGACAAGATGGCCGCCTTCGCAGAACAGCACGGCTTTGCCTTCCCCTACCTCGTGGACGCGGGGCAGGAGGTCGCCCGCGCATACGGGGCCGTGTGCACGCCGGACTTCTTCGGCCTGGACGCGGGGGGGCGTATCGTGTGGCGCGGGAATGCGGCGGAGCTGCGCTCCGCGATGGAGCACCTGGCCACCACGGGCACCGCACCAGAGCAACAGACCCCCTCCATGGGGTGCTCCATCAAGTGGAAGGCGTAAGCAAAGCATGCCCCGGCTTGCACAGGGGTGACGCCCCATTTATAGACTTGGGGCCATGTACGCCCTGACCCTCATCCCCGCCGGCACAAAGATAGACTTCATAGGGCAGAGGTGGGTGACGTACCTGGTCTCTGGTGTCATCACCGTCGCCTCCCTGGCCCTCCTGTTCATAAACGGTCTGGCCTTTGGCGTGGACTTCACGGGCGGGACAGTGGTGGAGCTGCGCTTTGCCCAGGCCCCAGACCTCCCGGCCCTGCGCGCAGCTCTGCCCGCAGGGGCTCAGGTCCAGGCCTTTGGCGGCCCGGAGGACCTCCTCATCCGCCTGCCAGCAGGGCAGGGCGTGGAGGCCCTGCGCGCGGTTGTGGACGGGGCGTCTCCCGGTGCGGAGTGGCGACGGACGGAGGTCGTGGGCCCGCAAGTCGGGGGGGAGCTCATCCGCAAGGGGGCCTATGCGGTGGTGTTCACGCTTTTGGGCATCCTGGCGTACATTTGGGTCCGGTTTGAGTGGCAGTTTGGGCTGGCGACCCTGGCCGCGACGGCGCACGACGTTGTGGCCATGCTGGGCCTGTTTGCCCTGACAGGGTGGGAGTTTTCCCTGGCCAGCGTGGCGGCGATTTTGCTGGTCGCGGGGTATTCGGTGAACGACACGGTGGTGGTGTTTGACCGGATTCGGGAGGAGATGCGGCGCTACCGGAAGATGCCCCTGCCAGAGCTGTCCAATATCGCGGTGAACCAGACTCTCTCGCGCACGATCATGACCTCGCTTACGACGATTCTGGCCCTCGCGGCCCTGTGGGCCTTCGGCGGCCCGGTGATTGCGGGGTTCGTAAACGCACTGCTCTTTGGCGTTGCCGTGGGGACGTACTCCTCTGTCTTTGTCGCCGCGCCGGTTTTGCTCCTTCTGCTGCCTGCGCGCGCGCAAGAGCAATAAGGGCCTACTACGGCCTGACCATCACGAAGCGGGCCGCGCCCTGCCTGGAGATCAGGAGGAGAACCGGCGCGCCGGGTGCCGCCTGCCGGGCGTCGGCGACCAGAGATGCGGCCTGGGCCGCCGTCGTGACGGGCGTGCGGGCGATCTCCACCACCACGTCGCCCTCGGCCAAGACTGTGGCCAGCAGGGGCCTGGCCGGGTCCAGCGCTGTCACAACCACACCCCCGAGACCCTCAGGCAGGCTATAGCGCGCGCGCAGGGTCGGCGTGATGTCCGCCACGGTGACGCCCAGGTCCGCCAGAACCGCCGACCCCCCCTCCGGCAGCCCGGCTGCGGTGGGCCTCTCGGCCAGAAGGCCGCTGGCCTCCGCCTTTTCCAGCTCCGCCAGCGTCACCTGCGCCGCGTACTGGGCCCCATCACGCCAGTACACGACAGTGGCCTCTGCCCCTATCTGCGCGCCCGCAACCATCCGGGGCAGGTCCCGCATCGCCCCCACGGCCTGCCCACCGAAGGACACAATGATGTCCCCCTGCTTTAGGCCCGCAGCCTCCGCAGGCCCGCCGGGCGTCACCTCCGCGACCAGGGCCCCGCGCGCGCTGTCCAGACCAAAGGACGCGGCCATGTCTGCATCCACGCTCTGCACCTTCACCCCTATCCAGCCCCGCCGGGTGTGGCCGTAGTCCAGAAGCTGCTGGACTACGGGCGCGGCGATCTCTGCCGGTGTGGCGAAGCCTATCCCTATAGACCCGCCCGAGGGGGAGAAGATGGCCGTGCTCACCCCCACGACCTGCCCGTCCATAGAGAGCACCGGGCCGCCGGAGTTGCCCCGGTTGATGGCCGCGTCTGTCTGGAGGAAGTCGTCATACGGCCCCACGCCCACGTCCCGCGCGCGCGCAGAGATGATGCCGGCTGTCACGCTCCCTCCCAGTCCGAAGGGGTTGCCAATGGCCAGGACCCAATCCCCCACGCGCATGGTGCGGCTGTCCCCGAAGGCCAGGGCCTGGAGCGCTTTGTCCTCAGAGGGGACCTTAAGAACCGCGATGTCGGTCTTGTCGTCCGCGCCCACGACCTGGGCCTCAACCGTCGTGTCGTCGTGAAACGTAACGCGGATCTCGTCCGCGTCGCGCACCACGTGGGCGTTGGTGACGACGTAGCCTTGCTCTGCGTCCACCACAAAGCCGGAGCCCAGGGACGTCGCCGGCCCCACCGGAGGGCTGATAAGCCCACGGGGGCCCATGAACTCCTCAAAAAACTCGTCAAAGGGCGTCCCGTGGGGGAAGCCGGGCACGCCGGGCCCCACCTCCACGGCCTGCGGCCCGCGTGTGGTGGAGATGTTCACCACGGCAGGCAGGGCGCTCTCCGCCAGGTCAGCAAACCCCTCATTCGGCGGCTGGGCCGGGGACGGACAGGCCAGGAGTGCAAAAAAGAGGGCAAGGGCAAGGCGGCGCATGAGGGCAAGCCTACCCCTGCGCCGGGCCGAGGGCAAGAGATGCAAGGAGGCCCCACAGCGTCCTGTTGCAAAAAAGCCACCGCAAGGCTACGCTCCTCTCATGCCGGGGTACATCCTCATCATAGACGACGAGCGGGGGATACGCGAAGCCGCCGCAGGCATACTGGAGGATGAGTACTACACAGCCCGGGGCGCGGCGGACGCGGCGGAAGCCAGAGAGGCCATGCAGGGCGCCACGCCGGACCTCGTCATCCTGGATGTCTGGCTGCAGGGGAGCGACCGGGACGGGCTGGAGATACTCGCGGACATAAAAACGGCGCACCCGGACCTGCCTGTGGTGATGGTGAGCGGGCACGGAACCATTGACACGGCCGTGACAGCCATCAAGCGGGGCGCGTATGACTTTATTGAAAAGCCCTTCGCGGCGGATCGCCTGCTCCTGGTGGTACGGCGGGCGCTGGAGGCGGCGGCCCTGAGGCGCGAGAACGCGGTCCTGCGGCGCGCCGCAGAGGGGCCCAGCGAAATCACGGGCCAGGCCCCCGCGACCCAGGCCCTGCGCGCCCTTGTCACGCGGGTGGCGCAGGCCGGGGCGCGCGTGCTCATCACCGGAGAGGCCGGGACGGGTAAGTCCGTCCTCGCCCGCCTGCTCCACGCCGGGGGGCCCCACCCAGACGGACCCTTTGTCACCTTGGGCTGCGCGGGGACGGACGCCCAGGCGCTATCTGGGGCCCTGGCAGAGGCAGCGGGGGGGACCCTCCTCCTGAACGCCGTGGGGGAGATGCCCGCCCCGGCGCAGGGGGCCCTGGTCCAGATGCTTCAAGATGGGGGCCAAGCCCGCGTGATGGCGACCACGACTCGGCCCCTTGAGGGGGAGGACGCCTTCCGGCAGGACCTGTACTATCGCCTGGCGGTGGTACCCGTGGCCGTGCCCCCCCTGCGCGCGCGGGTGGAGGACATCGCGCCCCTGGCCGCCGCCTTTGTGTCTGAGATCGCTGCGACCGAGGGCCTGCCCGCACGGCCCCTGACCCCTGCGGCGGTGGCTGCGCTGGAGGCCCACGCCTGGCCGGGGAATGTCCGCCAGCTCCGCAACGCGGTGGAGTGGGCCATGATTTTCCATGCGGCTTCTGCGGCAGGAGGTCTCAGGCCCCAGCACCTGCCCCCGGAAATCACCGGCCGGGTTCAGGCCGGGCCCTGCGCGCCTGCGGGAGACCTTATGGCCCTCCCGCTGCGCGAGGCTCGCGAGCGGTTTGAGCGGGATTACCTCACCGCGCAGATGGGCCGCTTCGGGGGCAGTATCACGCGCACCGCGCGCTTCATCGGCATGGAGCGCTCCGCCCTCCACCGCAAGGTCAAGGCCCTGGGCCTGGGGCCCGGCGCGGCGGATGAGGCCGAGAAGGCGGCATAAATCGCTCCCCCCGCCCTGGGCGCGCGGGGCCTTCACGTCCCCCCTCGGCCCGGAGTAGGCTGGCGGGCCATGCTCCCCATCCACGCGGTGACGCCCTTTACCCTTTTGGACTTCCCCGGTCTCCCGGCGGCCGTGGTGTGGTGCTCTGGGTGCAACATGCGCTGCGCGTACTGCCACAACCCAGACATCGTCCGGGGGAAGGCGGGGCAGAAAACGCCGCCAGAGGTCTTGGCCTTTCTGGCCACACGGCGGGGCCTTTTGGAGGGCGTGGTGCTCTCCGGGGGAGAGGCCACACTCTGGCCCGGCCTGCCGGGGTTCATCGCCCAGGTCCGCGCCCTGGGCTTCGCCGTGAAGCTGGACACAAACGGCACCCGGCCCGAGACGCTGCGTGGGCTCCTGCCCGCGCTGGACTACGTCGCCCTGGACTATAAGGCCCCCCCGGCGAAGTACCGGGCCACCACGGGTCACAAAGACTTCGCGGCTTTCCGCAGGTCTCTGGACATTCTGTGCGGCGCGAGCGTGCCCTTTGAGGTGCGCACAACGGTCCACCCTGCCCTGCTGGACGCGGGGGACATCGCCAGCATCGTCCAAGACCTGGAAGACGCGGGGTACTGCGGAACCTATTACCTGCAGGCCTTCCAACCAGGTCCCACCATGCGCCCCCTGCCCAGCGCCCCGCCCTTTGACCGCGCGGCGGTGCCGCCCGCGCGAGGCTTTGCCGTGGAGTGGCGCTAGCGTGGCCCGTCTGGAGCCCCTGGTGCGGGTCCGGCGGCACACCCTGGAGGTGCAGCAGCGGGCCCTGGCAGCCCTCCTGCGGGAGGAGGAGGCCCTGGAGGCCGCGCGGGCGCAGGTTCTGGCGGAGCGTGCGGCGGAGCGTGCGGCGGCCGTGGCAGATGTTGAGGCCCTTGTGGCCTTGGCGCGGTATGAGGCCGCGTGCACGGCGCGTCTGGAGGCCATCGCAGCGGACCTGGCGGCCCTGGCAAAGCGCATAGCCAAAGCGCGGGAGGCCGTGCGCGAGGCGTTTGCAGAGGCAAAGAAGGTGGAGATCGTGGCCACGCGGCGGGCAGACGCGGCGCGGACGGCGGCCCGCAAAGCGGAAGGGCAAGCCCTGGACGAGGCGGGCCTGGAGGCGTACCGGCGGCGGGAAGAGGGATGACCCTGGCCTGCTGCTGCGGATACAAAAGCGGCGCAGGATGCTTTGATTTCTAGGGGGCTATAACGTAGAACGGAGGCCATGACCGCTCTGGCCCCCTACATTACGGATGCGCCCCTGTCCGAGGCCGAGGCCGAGGCGGCCATAGGGGCGATCCTGGACGGCGGGGCGGGAGACGCGGACATCGCGGCGTTCTTGACGCACCTGGCCCAGCGGGGGGAGGCTGTGAGCGAGATTGTGGGCGCGGCGCGGGCCCTGCGCGCGCGGGCGCAGACGATACAGGCCCCGCCGGGGGCGGTGGACTGCTGCGGCACCGGCGGGGACGGGGCGCACACGCTGAACATCTCCACCGCCGTTGCCTTCATCCTGGCCGGGTGCGGCGTGCCCGTGGCCAAGCACGGGGGCCGCGCTGCGTCCTCAAAGTGCGGGGCGGCGGACGTTCTGGAGGCCCTGGGCGTTCGCCTGGACGTCCCGCGCGCGGTGCAGGAACGCGCGCTGCGCGGGGTGGGCTTTGCCTTCCTGTTCGCCCCGGCGCACCACGCGGCCATGGCCCGGGTGGCCCCCGTGCGGCGGGCGCTGGGCTTTCGCACCCTGTTCAATCTCATCGGCCCCCTGGCCAACCCCGCAGGCACCAAGCACCAGCTTTTGGGCGTGTTTGAGAGGGCATGGTGCATGCCCATGGCGCAGGCCCTGGCCGCGCTGGGCTCCCAGGCCGCCTGGGTGGTCCACGGGACGGACAACAGCGGGTCGCAGGGCCTGGACGAGGTGTCCGTATCCGGCCCCACGCACGTGGCCATGCTGGCCGGCGGGCGCGTGACGGAGGCACTGCTTACCCCTGCGGACTTTGGTCTGCCCGTGCACGCCCCGGCGGCTCTGGCCGGCGGGGACGCGCCTCACAACGCCGCAGCCTTGGCGGCCCTTCTGGAGGGTGCGGGCGGGGCCTACCGGGACTGCGCGCTGGCGGGGGCGGCGGCGGCGCTGGTCCTTTCCGGCCGTGCGGCGGACCTTGGGGCCGGGGTGGCCATGGCGCGAGAGGCCCTGGAGACCGGCGCGGCGAAGCGCGTGCTGGAGGCCTACCGCGCCCTTACGCAAGGGGGCGGCTAGTCCAGGCCTGACTGGGGTAAATCCCCTTCCGCAGCGTGGCCGGGGCTGCGGGTCTTGTTGTTCAAGCGACCGCGGAAAAATTGCACCATGGACGGGAGATACGCGCCCACTGCAAACCCAAGGGTACCGACAAGACTGGCGTCTGAACCCGTCATCCAGCTCGCTATGGTGCCCACGATACCGCCCCCCAACCCACTGGCGGCAGATCTGGCGAATTTGGCAAGCGGCCCCCTGTGAGTCGTATGCCCTTGTGTTTCTGTCCGAGGCTCGTCGCCAAAAGTCTGGATGCGCCGAGTTCCTGTCAGGTCCGGCTCCCGATTCACTGGGGGAAACGGCAGGGCCTCTGACGATGGGGGCAAATCCCCTTCTTGTGGCGCCAGGTCCACTCTCTGTCTGTGCTCTCTACGCAACTTAAGCGCACCACAGGTGCACGATGCGCGGGCCCTTTGTTCTGGCGGGAGGGATCTCAGGGCCTTTGCGTATTCAGCCGGTGGTGCATCCGCAGGTAGGCGCAGCGGGAGAGTCTTTGAGCCCTGGCCAGGCGTCACATCCCTTCGCATCGCCTGGGCGAAAGCCCTATCAAATCTCTGGAAGTCAAAGTCCCAATTCTTAAAAGCTCCGGCATTCTCAACAAGGTGCGGCAGGTTGTCCGGGTTGTAATCAAGGCCTTTCCACTGTTCCTTGGTCAGGAGCACCGCGTGCCCGCTCCGCGAGACCCGCCCCGCTGTGGCCCAGGCGAAATAGGTCCTGCAGATCACGTGCGTGTACGACACGCCGTCGATCTCCACGCCCTCGGGCAGGGGGAGGCTGGTAAACCCCACCTCGTCGCGGTGATCTCCGCCCTGCCATGCGTTGCACTGGTCGCGGCATCTTTCAAAATCTGGCTCGGCCTCTTGCGCCGATTGCATCCATTTTAGTAGCCAACTGTCCAGCCAGTTCTTTACGGCCGTCGCAGCAGGTGCGGACGGCACGAGCCGACTGTCATTTCCCTGCTGCAACTCACCGAATACATAATGTTGTGGGGGGGGGGTCAGTTGGGCGGCATTGTGCATGGGTGTTCTCCTAGTGCGGTTTTGAGGGGGCACTGGTACCAAAGTACCCGAAATAAAAGCATATGTCAACCTCTATGCAAGAAGGCGCATAGCGTCGGCCAGGATGTCCCGCGCGGCGAAGCGCGTGCTGGAGGCCTACTGCGTCCTTACAGCCCGCTGACCTCTTCCCCCTTGGGCCAGGCGAGACGCCAGGCTAGGCCCACGCGCTCCCGCGCGCCGGGGGCCGCCTCAAGCCGCCACGCGAGCAGGCCCGTGATGTCCGCATAGTCCTGCGCGTACCCCGCGCGGGTGCCCTCGGCCAGGACCTCAAGCCGGATTTTCTCGTTGCGCGGCGCTGGCACGGTCTCCTTCACCACCAGAGTCACGGGCTCAGCGTGGAGGTTGGTCACCTCCGTCACATACCGCCGCTCCAGGGTGTTCTCCCGCAGGATGATCCCCGCGTCCTTGCGCAGGTCGGCCAGGGTCTCCCGCTCCACGGCCACCTTGTCGTCCACGCCGAAGAACAAGACCTCCTCATCCCCCGGTTTTAGCAGGGCCAGGTGCCCCTCGCCGACATAGGCCCCGTCGCGGAACAGCTTCACCGCGCCGGGCAGGAGGGGCGCATCGCCCTTCAGGGTCGCGCGCGCGGCCAGGAACGCCTCTGCGGAGAGCTGGGGCTTCACATGCACCTCCAGCGCAGAGTCAAAGGCGGAGTCGCCGACCATGACCTTCACGGCCTTGCCGCCGGAGGGGACGGAGGCCGGGCCGGGGATGGCGTAGGCCGCGGCCACAAACTCCCCGCCCTCAATCGCCGCCTGGGCAAAATGCGCGGGCTCTGGGGCGGCATAGATTTCTTCCGGTGCGTCCGCCTTTTCTAGGCGCATCTTATCCTCCATCGCCATGCTGGGGCTGGAGGCCACCACATTGCTGCCAAAGCCGTCCATCTCGTATGCGCGCCGCGTCATGGGCACCGCCCGGAACAGGTCCACCCACCACGGCGTGAGGCTGGGCAGGGCCGCGCCCCGCTGCGGCTGCGCCGTGGACAGGGTCAGCGCCACGCCGTCCCAGTCCTCCCCCGTGCGCTGGCGCACCTCCCCGTACTGCGTGACGGCCAGGGCCCCGTCGTGGGTGGACAGGCGCGCGTCGTACAGCGGCCGCCAGGACGCCCCCGCCACCTGGTACGACAGGCGCAGGGTCAGCGGCGTGGGCCCGTCCGCCTCCACCGGCACCGCGACAGTGTACGTCCGCCGCTGCCCCGTGCGCAGCTGCGCCAGCTCCGCCCGCTTCTGCGCGATGTCCCGCTCCAGGCTCCGCACCCGGATCTCAGCGGCCAGGGTGGCCTTCAGAGCCTCTTCCGTATCCTGCTGTATGGCCGCCGCCGCGCCGGCCCACTGGTCCGGTGCGAGGCGCAGCTCCGCAATCTCCTCATCGCTGCGCAGGGCGGCCTGCTTGCCCAGAGACTGTATAAACGCCTGCCGCGCGGCCAGGGCCGCCTTCTCCGCCGCCACGCCCCGCACTTGGTCCTCCAGGGCCTCAATCGCGTCGGTCAGTGCCTGCTCTTTTGCGGAGGTCAGGTCCCGGGTGGTCACGACCTCATGCGTCAGGGCCCCCAAAGTCACCACGGCGCGGGGGCTCTCCCCCTCCACGCGCAAAGAATCAGGCATCAAGCCCTCCGGCAAGCCCGTGAACTGAACCACGCTGCCGCCGCGCGGGACGTCCTCCGTCATCACCCGCGTCACCTTGGCCCGGTCGGCAAAGACCGTCACGGCCTGTATGCTTCCGGCGTCGGCCAGCGCGGGGGGGGCGAGAAGGGTTATGAGGATAACGAGGACGAGGCGGTGCATGGTGGGTCTCCTTGTGCGGTGGTTCCGCGTTCCGTTATAAAGTCCATGAACACTCCAGGAAAGGACCCCCCGCCATGGACCGCGCCCGCACCATCGCCGCCCTTATCGCCAACGCCGTACTCCTGGCCGCGCTGCTCTATATGGCCGTCTTTGAGGTGTACGATACGGCTGGGCGGGCCATCTTCCTGGCCGCTGCCCTCGCCCCGGCCCTGGCCGTGGCGGCCCTGTGGAGTGGCCCCGACGCAGAGGAGCGGGCCCTTATGCGTCAGGCCCGAAAGGCCCGTCTGCGTGCCCTCATCGCCGAAGCCGGGAAGACGGGGCCGTCGTAAAAGACGCGGCCCGTACGCCGATGTGCAGGCGCCCTTGGCACGGCGCGCCCGCGCGGGCTAAATAGGCCCGTGACGCAGCCCGCGCCCCTTGCCGCAGACGACCCCTGGGCCGCCCTGGCCGCGCACCGGGCCGGGATGGCCCGCGCCTTTGACCTGCGCCGGGCCTTTGCCCAGGACCCGTGCCGCGCGGCGCGCTACGCCGTGGGCGCGGCGGGGCTGTACGTGGATTACTCCAAGAACCTGGTGGACGACGAGGCACTGGCCGCGCTGGCCGAGACCGCCCTGGCCGCCGGGGTGCCCGCCGCGCGGGAGTCTCTGTTCGCGGGTGGGGCAGTGAACGCCAGCGAGGGCCGCCCGGCCCTCCACACCGCCCTGCGGGAGGCCGCCCCGCGCCCCGAGGTCGCCCAGACCCTGGGCCAGATGGAGCGCATCGCCGGGGCCTGGCGGGGACAGGTCCGGGACGTGGTCCACATCGGCATCGGGGGCTCTATTCTGGGCCCCCGCCTGGCGTGCGAGGCCCTGCAGCACGCGGCCGAGAGCGGCCCCCGCATCCGCTTCGCCAGCGGCCCAGACCCGCGGGAGCTGGGCCAGGTCCTGGCCGAGTGCGACCCAAGGTCCACGGCGCTGATCTTGGTGTCCAAGTCCTTCACCACGCCAGAGACCCTGGCCGCCGCCGCCGCCGCCCGCGCCTGGGCCCCCGCCGCGCCCGTGGTCGCCGCCACGGGCAACGCCCCCGCCGCGCGCGCGCTTGGCATCCGAGACACCCTGGACATCCCCCCCTGGGTCGGGGGCCGGTACAGCCTGTGGGGCGCGGCGGGCCTGGCCCTGGCCGTGCAGAACGGCTTCGGTGCCTTCGCAGGCCTCCTGTCCGGCGCGCGCGCCATGGACGCCCACTTCCGCGATGCGCCCCTGGCCGCGAACGCACCAATGCTTCTGGCCCTCCTGTCCGTGTGGTACCGCAACGCCTGGGGCCGCCCTGCAGCTGCGGTCATCCCCTACGCCCACGGCCTGCGCCGCCTGGCCGAGTACGTCCAGCAGCTGGAGATGGAGTCGAACGGCAAGGGCGTGACCGCCCACGGCGCGCCGGTGGAGCGCCCGACGGCCCCCGTGGTCTTCGGCGGCCCCGGCACCGCTGCGCAGCACGCCATAGGCCAGCGGCTGCACCAGGGCCCGGGCTTTGTCCCTGTGGACTTCGTCGTGGACGCCTCCGGCGGGCCGGCCCTGGCGGCGAACGCCCTGGCACAGGCCCAGGCCCTGATGGAGGGTCTGGACGCACCAGGGGAGCCGCACCGCGCGTGCCCCGGCGGACGGCCGTCCACGACCATCGTCCTGCCCCGCCTGGACGCGCCGCACCTGGGCGCGCTCCTGGCCCTGTACGAGCACAAGGTGTTTGTGGAGAGCGTCGTGTGGGGCGTGAACGCCTTTGACCAGTGGGGGGTGGAGCTGGGCAAGCGCCTGGCCGGGCCGGTGGAGGCCGCGCTGGCCACGGGGGAGTGCGGGGGCCTGGACGCGTCCACCGCGGCGCTGGTAGAGGTGGTGCGCGATGCATGACATTAGGGCTATACGGGAGGATCCCGACCTTTACCGCGCAAATTTGCGCAGAAGAGAGGCTGGCAAAACAAAGAGTGCTCTGGCTCTCTTTGGGGAAATTTTTAACGCAGAAGAGTCTGACTCCATAGGAGATATTTTAAAAATAGATGAAAGACTGCGAGGCATAAAAGAGAGCCTTCAGCTTCTTCGGGCGCAACGCAATTCCAAGTCAAAAGAGGTAGGCATCATCAAGGCTGCCGGGGGTGACGCGGCGGGCCTGATGGACGAGGTCGCAGCATTGAAGGCGCGCATGGCGGACCTGGAGGGGCAGGAGCGCGAGGCGGGCGCAAAATTGCAGGCGCTTTTGGAGGGCCTGCCCAACCTCCTGGACCCCGACGTGCCAGACGGCGCGGATGAGGGGGATAATGTGGAGGTGGCCTCTTATATTCCCCCCCCTCGGAGAGGGGGGTCTGCCTCCGATATTCCCCCCCCTCGGAGAGGGG